>ERZ780060.400-NODE-400-length-17349-cov-3.101018_pt1 | contig 17349 bp, 19 predicted proteins | sample MGYA00511176_ERZ780060 | MGnify/ENA primary metagenome ERZ780060 (study PRJEB29588, sample SAMEA2148374) | human gut metagenome | biome: human gut; feature: human-associated habitat; material: faeces | place: Denmark | collected 2008/2010 ... | reverse complement strand
GTGGCGTATATTACGCTTTCCTCTTTCAGAGTCAACCCTGAATTTCAGGATTTTTCTCTTCAACCGAACCGGCTGTTTGTGTGAAGTGATTCACATCCGCCGTGTCGATGGAGGCGCATTATAGGGAGTTCTCCGCAGGCCGCAATAGAAAAATTGCAGAAAAATGACTGACTGCTGCATTCCCCAGCAAAACCCCGCTTTATACCTTTTTACGCACAGAGTTATCCACAATCATCAATGTAATTTCTGTATTTTTCCCACGGTAAACACTGTCAAAATTGTGATCACCATTGAAAGAGAAAAATTCGCGAGCGTTGCGCAAACGTTTTCGTTACAATGCGGGCGAAAAATAAGGATGCCCCGTTAGGGGCGTTAGCTGAGTTTTTCGCGAAAAATTCAGCTAACGCTCTCTGTAATAGTCAAATCCAGGGGATTTACCATGCAACAACGTCGTCCAGTCCGCCGCGCTCTGCTCAGTGTTTCTGACAAAGCCGGTATCGTCGAATTCGCCCAGGCACTTTCCGCACGCGGTGTGGAGCTGCTGTCTACAGGGGGCACTGCCCGTCTGTTAGCAGAAAAAGGTCTGCCGGTAACCGAAGTTTCCGATTACACCGGTTTCCCGGAGATGATGGATGGACGCGTGAAGACCCTGCATCCGAAAGTACATGGTGGCATTCTGGGCCGTCGCGGCCAGGACGATGCCATTATGGAAGAACATCAGATCCAGCCTATCGATATGGTGGTTGTTAACCTGTATCCGTTCGCCCAGACCGTTGCCCGTGAAGGCTGCTCGCTGGAAGATGCGGTTGAGAACATCGATATCGGCGGCCCAACGATGGTGCGCTCCGCCGCCAAGAACCATAAAGATGTCGCCATCGTGGTGAAGAGCAGCGACTACGACGCCATTATTAAAGAGATGGATGCCAACGAAGGATCGCTGACGCTTGCAACCCGTTTCGACCTCGCCATCAAAGCCTTCGAACACACTGCCGCCTACGACAGCATGATTGCCAACTACTTCGGCAGCATGGTTCCGGCTTACCACGGTGAAAGCAAAGAAGCCGCCGGTCGCTTCCCGCGCACGCTGAACCTGAACTTCATTAAGAAGCAGGATATGCGTTACGGCGAGAACAGCCACCAGCAAGCTGCCTTCTATATAGAAGAGAATGTGAAAGAAGCCTCCGTTGCTACCGCAACCCAGGTTCAGGGTAAAGCCCTCTCTTAGAACAACATCGCCGATACCGATGCGGCGCTGGAGTGCGTGAAAGAGTTCGCCGAGCCGGCATGTGTGATTGTGAAGCACGCCAACCCTTGCGGCGTGGCTATCGGCAATTCCATTCTTGATGCTTACGATCGCGCGTACAAAACCGACCCGACCTCCGCATTCGGCGGCATTATCGCCTTTAACCGCGAGCTGGATGCGGAAACCGCGCAGGCCATCATTTCTCGTCAGTTTGTTGAAGTGATTATTGCGCCGTCCGCCAGCGAAGAAGCCCTGAAAATCACCGCCGCCAAACAGAACGTACGCGTTCTGACCTGCGGTCAGTGGGGCGAGCGTGTTCCGGGTCTTGATTTCAAACGCGTGAACGGCGGTCTGCTGGTTCAGGATCGTGACCTGGGGATGGTCGGTGCGGAAGAACTGCGCGTCGTCACCAAACGTCAGCCGACTGAACAAGAGCTGCGTGATGCGCTGTTCTGCTGGAAGGTGGCGAAGTTCGTGAAATCCAACGCCATCGTCTATGCCAAAAACAATATGACCATCGGCATTGGCGCGGGCCAGATGAGCCGCGTGTACTCCGCAAAAATCGCCGGTATTAAAGCGGCCGATGAAGGTCTGGAAGTCAAAGGTTCCTCGATGGCTTCTGACGCGTTCTTCCCGTTCCGCGACGGTATTGATGCCGCCGCCGCTGCGGGCGTGACCTGCGTAATCCAGCCTGGCGGTTCTATCCGTGATGACGAAGTGATTGCCGCCGCCGATGAACACGGTATTGCAATGCTCTTCACCGACATGCGCCACTTCCGCCATTAATGGAGCAATAGATGAAAGTATTAGTGATTGGTAACGGCGGGCGCGAGCACGCGCTGGCCTGGAAAGCGGCCCAGTCGCCGCTGGTTGAAACTGTTTTTGTTGCTCCGGGTAATGCAGGCACTGCGCTGGAACCCACACTGCAAAACGTCGCTATCGGCGTAACCGATATCCCGGCGCTGCTGGATTTCGCGCAAAACGAAAAGATCGATCTAACCATCGTCGGCCCGGAAGCGCCGCTGGTGAAAGGCGTGGTGGATACCTTCCGTGCCGCCGGGCTGAAAATCTTCGGCCCAACCGCAGGTGCCGCGCAGCTGGAAGGCTCGAAAGCGTTTACCAAGGATTTCCTGGCCCGCCATCAGATCCCTACGGCGGAATACCAGAACTTCACCGAGGTAGAACCTGCGCTGGCGTATCTGCGTGAGAAAGGCGCGCCAATCGTCATTAAAGCTGACGGTCTGGCTGCCGGGAAAGGCGTTATCGTGGCGATGACGCAGGAAGAAGCGGAAGCGGCTGTTCACGATATGCTGGCAGGCAACGCTTTTGGCGACGCGGGGCATCGCATCGTTATCGAAGAGTTCCTCGACGGCGAAGAAGCGAGCTTTATCGTGATGGTGGACGGTGAGCATGTGCTGCCGATGGCCACCAGCCAGGATCACAAACGCGTAGGCGATAAAGATACCGGGCCAAACACCGGCGGGATGGGCGCTTACTCCCCTGCGCCAGTAGTGACCGATGAGGTTCATCAGCGCACGATGGAACGAATCATCTGGCCAACCGTGAAAGGCATGGCGGCAGAAGGCAACACCTACACCGGTTTTCTCTACGCGGGCCTGATGATCGACAAACAGGGCAATCCGAAGGTTATCGAATTTAACTGCCGCTTTGGCGATCCAGAAACCCAGCCGATTATGCTGCGCATGAAGTCCGATCTGGTTGAGCTTTGCCTGGCGGCCTGTGAAGGCAAGCTGGACGAGAAAACGTCCGAGTGGGATGAACGTGCTTCTCTCGGCGTGGTAATGGCTGCGGGCGGGTATCCGGGTGATTATCGCACCGGTGATGTGATCCACGGCCTGCCGCTGGAAGAAGTGGCAGGCGGCAAAGTGTTCCACGCGGGCACAAAACTGACGGATGACGAGCAGGTGGTAACCAGCGGCGGGCGCGTACTGTGCGTCACCGCGCTGGGTCATACCGTGGCAGAAGCGCAGAAACGCGCTTATGCCTTAATGACCGATATCCATTGGGACGACTGCTTCTGCCGGAAAGATATCGGCTGGCGCGCTATCGAACGCGAGCAGAACTAACGCGACAGTTTTGCCAACAGCGTTTTGCGCGTGATCCCTAACTGACGGGCAGCTTCGGTTTTGTTGCCGCCCGTTTTCTCCAGTGCCGCAAGAATCACCTCTTTTTCGACTTCCACCAGCGGCTGAATATCCTGACTTTGTACCAGCGGGATCGGCGTACTCGCAATCGCCAGCGGCAGCTCGCGTTCGGAAATATATTCCCCGGTCAGCAGCACCACCGCCCGTTCCACCGCGTTTTCCAGTTCACGAATATTTCCCGGCCAGTCGTAGTGAATCAGCAGATCCATCGCCTGGGGCGTAAAACCTTTTACCGCCTTGCGATTACGCTCGGCAAAGCGCTGAAGAAAATGGTCAGCCAGCAGAGGAATATCTTCCCGCCGCTGACGCAGCGACGGTACTTCAATCGCCACCACGTTCAGGCGATAGTAGAGATCCTGGCGAAAACGCCCGGCATTCACCTCTGCGGCAAGATCGCGATGGGTCGCGGCAATCAGCCGGACATCAACCGAGATGGTCTGGTTGCTGCCGACACGCTGAACTTCGCGCTCCTGAATCGCACGCAGCAGACGAACCTGCATCATCGGCGAGATATCGCCAATTTCATCGAGAAACAGCGTGCCGCCGTCCGCCTCAACAAAGCGCCCTTCCCGCCGTTTGTCGGCTCCGGTAAACGCCCCTTTTTCGTGACCGAACAATTCAGATTCCAGCAAGGATTCGTTGAGTGCCGCACAGTTGAGCGTTACCAGTGGTTTTTCACTCCGTGCGCTACTGGCGTGAATCGCCCTGGCGACCAGCTCTTTACCGGTGCCGGAATCGCCGTGGATCAGCACCGTGGCTTCCGATGGCGCGACGAGGGCGATTTCACTGAGCAGGTGTTGCATCGCCGGGCTTTTACCGACCATACCGAACTGGCTGGCAGACACCGCAGGCGTTTCAGCGTCAACACTGTGCGTATGTGCGAGCGCCTTTTCCAGCGTCGCCTGCAGGTTATCGAAATCCAGCGGCTTGATGAGATAATCCAGCGCCCCGGTTTTCAACGCCTCTACCGCCGTCTCGACGCTGGAGTACGCGGTCATAATCAGTACCGGAATTGCCGGATTTAACGCTTTGATCTCTTTGAGCGTGGCGATGCCGTCCATCTCTGCCATTCGCACATCGCAAAGCACAAGATCAAAAACCTGTTCCCGCACCTGCTCCAGCGCCTGTCGCCCGCTGTTCGCCAACGCGACGTTATAGCCCCAGCCGCGCAGCAAAGCCTGCAAAATAGTGCAGTGGCTAATGTCATCATCCACCACCAGAATATCGATATTATCGTGCGTCATCCTTGTGGGTCCTTACGCGTAATAGTGACCGGAAGCCAGAGGGTGAACGTTGCGCCTTCTCCCTCCTGGCTTGCGACCTGAATTGTACCACCGTGTTGTTCAACAATATTATGCACGACCGCTAGCCCCAACCCGGTGCCGTCGGCTTTGGTGGTGAAGTACGGGGTGAAGATAGCTTCAAGCTGATCCGCCGCAATTCCCTTACCGCTATCAGTAACGCTAATTTTCACGCCTGCGCCGCTTTCGCTGGCCGTCACGCTAATCACGCCATGCTGACCAATCGCCTGAATAGCATTGAGATAGAGATTCAACAGGACCTGAGTCAGCCTGTCCGGATCGGCCTGAATTTCCGGCAACATGTCGTTGGCGGTAAAGCGTAACTGGATCTCCCGGCTGTTTGCATCCTGGCTTACCAGCTGTAATGAGTGGTTAATCAGAGTGTTGAGATCCACCGCCTGCAAAGCCAGATGCGTTGGCTTAACCAGTTCCAGCAACTCACTTACCACGCGGTTTAAACGGTCAGCCTCTTTCGCCATCACTTGCGCCAGTTGATGCGCTTCTCCCCCTGCAGGCGCGCGTTCGGCAAAGTATTTCGCCAGCCCTTTAATCGAGGAAAGTGGGTTACGGATTTCGTGGGCAACGCCTGCCGCCAGATGCCCCAGTGCCACCAGCTTCTCTTTGCGCTTCATTTCATCTTGTAGAAGCTGGCGCGAGCGCAGATACCGGCGATACCAGAAGAATGACAACACGCTTGCCAGCAAGACCGTCGCCAGGGCGAAGAGGATAATCAGGGTATTGCGCTTTTCCCCACTCTGGGTTGCAACCAGATCGCTGGCGTCAACGGCGATGAAAATAGCCTGTTGTGCTTCTGCCTGTGGCACAGCTTTGCCGTTACAGCGCGGCATATTGTGCATACCATGCCGCCAAGGCAATGACATTGGCTGGAACAAACGATAGACCTCAAGCGCAGGCGTTTTTTCTGCATCCTCAAGCAGTCTCCAGCGGGAGTTTTCCTCTGGCTTTAACTGCTGCATTTCATCAGGAGAATAGAGTGCACGCCCGACCATTTCGGGGTTACTGTGAAGAATGATGATGCCCTGCGCATCGGTGACCGCAAACCACAACACCCCAGGCTGGCCTGCCATCTCTTCCAGAAGCGCCTGTTGCTGCACATGGTGCATTCGCATCCCCATCCCTACGCGGCTTCCTGACTCCAGAGCGCGAATGAGCACATTACCTTTTTCCAGTAATGCCTGACGGTCAGCCTCACTTGCCCGCCCATAATCACGAATCACCGTTACCGCAAACAATCCCACCAGCCCAACAATGACCACGGGGAGGATCGCGCTTAACCATTTGGCTAAGGTGTCTTTTGAACGTTGCATAAAACGTATCTTCTTCTTTGCCTGTTCATCCCTTTTTGACAGCAGAAATCATGCCATCTTTTAGCAGCGCTTACCCTGCGCTGTAACACAAAGACTTAAGTTTCAATGAGTAAAAATGACTCGCTACCCACAACAGGCGAGTCATTTTTACTCGTTTATCATGCCAGATTACCCGTCATATCAGCGTTTCGTTGTTGGCACGAAAGATGCAATACCCAAAGTAAGACAACCACTGGAGGATTAACCATGAAACGGAACACGAAAATTGCCCTGGTGATGATGGCGCTTTCAGCAATGGCGATGGGATCGACATCTGCATTTGCTCACGGCGGACACGGTATGTGGCAGCAAAATGCCGCGCCTTTGACCAGCGAACAACAGACAGCGTGGCAGAAAATCCATAATGACTTTTACGCTCAAAGCAGCGCACTGCAACAGCAACTGGTGACGAAGCGTTATGAATACAATGCCCTGTTAGCCGCGAACCCACCGGATAGCAGCAAAATTAACGCGGTCGCCAAAGAGATGGAGAATTTGCGTCAGTCGTTAGATGAGTTACGGGTGAAACGGGATATTGCGATGGCTGAAGCGGGTATTCCGCGCGGAGCCGGAATGGGCATGGGCTACGGCGGCTGCGGTGGTGGCGGTCATATGGGTATGGGCCACTGGTAAATCAGAACGTTTTCTCGTTGGGTTGCCAGCGACAGAAATCAGAGTTTGCCACTAACAGTAATTGCGAACCTTCGGGCGCTTCCAGCCATGCCACGCTGACATCAACAGAAGAGCGGCTCTGGCGGCGCTCGATATGCGCTATCGCCTGCGAATCTAAATCAGGTTTAATGGTTTGTCCTTCGCAGGTGGTCACGGTCTGTTCCATCGCATGCCAGCGCCCCTGGCGCAGCACGACTCTCCCCTGACGTAAAGCATCGCTAATCTGGCGGATCTGATCAGCACGATAACGGTATAAATCGATTTGGTCGTTAGAAAGCTGCTGCTTTTCCCCATCGGATTCACGTTGCATAAAGCTCAGATCGCCGCGATCGTCAAAACGCGCGCGAATGTTCACCGGCGGTTTGCTGTAAACATTGATATTGATGAGCGTAAGGTTATCGCCCTGCCAGCGATACTCTCGCGTGGTGGTATCGCCACTGCGCCACGGGCTAAACACGGCAAGCAGATGCACATTATCGCCGCTGTCTTTTCGCCAGATGCGTACCGCGCCCTGGTCTTCAGCAAATCCACTGGCGGTAAAGGGAGGAAGTGAAGAGTTGTGACTACAGGCAGTGAGAAACAGAGCGCCTGCCAGCATCAATGATCGACGCCAGAAAGACAAAAGGGGTGAAACCACCCCTTCGTTAAAACTGTTCACTGCCACGCAATCTTACTTAACTGCGTCTTTCAGTGCCTTGCCAGAAACAAATGCCGGTACGTTAGCTGCGGCAATTTTGATTTCTTTACCGGTCTGCGGGTTGCGGCCAGTACGCTCAGCGCGGTGGTTCACTTTGAAGGTACCGAAACCAACCAGTTGTACAGCATCGCCTTCTTTCAGAGACTCAGTAATTGCAGCCAGAGTGGACTCCAGAGCAGCTTTAGCCTGGGTTTTGGACAGTTCTGCTTTCTCTGCAATTACATCAATCAGTTGAGTCTTGTTCATAAGTTATCCTTACAATGTGTTTATCGCTTGCTAAGCATCGAGTGCGACGGAAATGCCAGAATAGCACTCTCCTGCATACACGCACCGATAGCCACTTTTTTTCGCCCCCCAAATGTAGACCAGACGGGGGGCGAAAGGGAAGACTCCAGGTACGACAAATCAGGCGTTAAATCACGTTTTCTGGTCTTATTGCTGAAAAATTATACCAATATTGCTCTCGCCCGCCTCACGCAGGTCTGCCCTAAGGCCTTTTATCAGCTCGATATCGCGTTCTTCGCACTCAGCTAAAAGTCGGAATATTTCCCACTGAATGTCCCATTCTTGCTCTACAGCTGGGTTTTCTTTGAGCTCTTCATCGCTCATTTCGCGACCAGCCTGAGTCATTTCCAGCATCGCAACGGTCGTGATGGAGGTCTTACTCACTTCCACTGCGTGTTCGAGCGTTTCACCACTCAAACGCGAATGGACCAGTTCACTTAACGCCACGCAGGCATCGATTGCCGGATAAACGCCGTACAGATCGAAATCGTCGGCTGAAGGAATCGCTTCTTCAAATTTCTCCAGTTGGCTGTCGAAATTTACTTTTGCGTCTTTGACGGTCAGCGTTTCCCAGATGAGATCGAGAATGCGGCGGTAAATCTGCCCATCACCAAAACCAGTTTGCTGACAGAATACGGCGTAATTAGGGTACATGCGTTCGCATAAGCAGGCCATAAAAGTGACGTGCTGCCAGCTTTCCAGGCGCTCCAGACGCAGATGAATTGGGTTTTGTAACATGTTGAGTTCTCAAATACGGAAATTATCCGCAGTTTACCTGAATTAGGGCTGATTTGCTGTATAGCGCACGAACGCCGGACGTTCCGAGGCCACCGCGTCCGCCCAGCGCGTTGGCTCCGGCAGACGATAGCCTTTCATGCAGCGTTGTACCCACGCCAGCGCGCTGTCTACGCTGACCCGATGGCCGGTAGCGATAAACAACGGGTTACAGCGCGCTTTGCTGCGCCAGACCCAGGCCAGCTGCTCGCCTTTATCCATCAGCGGGGCCAGCGCGCCCGGTTCGCTGGAGAGCGGTTCGAATTTACCGCAGAGCCGTTTTTTCGCCACGCCAATGGTCGGCACATCCACCAGCAAACCAAAGTGGCTGGCGACGCCAAGACGGCGAGGATGCGAGATCCCGTGACCATCGACAAACACTAAATCCGGCTTTTGCGACAGCATCTCCCACGCTGCCAGCAGCGCAGGATATTCGCGGAAGGAAAGAAAACCTGGAATGTAAGGCATGGTGGTGGCGATGCGGGCCACTTTATACTCCACCAGCTCAAGCGAGGGGTATTTCAGCAGCACCATCGCCGCTCGCGTCACTTCTCCGCCCTGCTCAAATCCGACATCGGCTCCGGCGATCAGATCCGGCGGATCTTTATCGAGTCGATCCTCGCGGATCACAGAAGAAGCCAGTTCAATTTGTTGAGCGCGTAATGACGCGAGATCCATAATCGCTCCTTAGCGGTGATACTGTTCAGACAAGCGATGCACTGCCTCCACAAACACGCCAGCATGTTCTGGCGGCACATCCTGATGAATGCCGTGACCAAGGTTAAAGACATGACCTTCGCCGTGACCGAAACCTGCAAGTATAGTCGCTACTTCTTCTTCAATGCGGGCTGGCGGCGCGTACAGCATCGACGGATCCATATTACCCTGCAACGCGACTTTATTGCCCACGCGGCGGCGCGCATCGGCGATGTCCGTTGTCCAGTCGAGGCCCAGCGCATCGCAACCGGTTTCTGCCATGGCTTCCAGCCACTGTCCGCCGCCTTTGGTAAACAGCGTGACCGGTACGCGGCGACCGTCGTTTTCACGCAGTAAACCATCAACAATTTTATGCATGTAATAAAGCGAGAACTGTTGATAATCGCGCCCGGTAAGCACGCCGCCCCAGGTGTCGAAAATCATCACTGCCTGAGCACCGGCTTTAATCTGCGCATTCAGATACAAAGTGACGCTTTTCGCCAGTTTATCGAGTAGCGCGTGCAGCGCCTGCGGATCGGCATACATCATTTTTTTGATCACGGTGAAGGCTTTGCTGCTGCCGCCTTCCACCATATAGGTCGCCAGCGTCCACGGGCTGCCGGAAAAACCAATCAGCGGCACTTCGCCTTTCAGTTCGCGACGAATGGTACGCACCGCGTTCATCACGTAACCCAGCTCATCTTCCGGGTCCGGAATTGGCAGTTTATCGACGTCGGCTTTGCAGGTGACTGGCGAGGTAAAACGCGGACCTTCTCCGGCTTCAAAATAGAGCCCTAACCCCATCGCGTCCGGCACGGTGAGGATATCGGAAAAGAGGATCGCCGCATCCAGCGGGTAGCGACGCAGCGGTTGCAAAGTCACTTCGCACGCCAGCTCGGCGTTTTTGCACAGTGACATAAAATCGCCCGCCTGGGCGCGCGTGGCTTTATATTCCGGTAGATAGCGACCCGCCTGGCGCATCATCCATACTGGAGTGACATCAACGGGCTGGCGCAGCAGCGCCCGCAGATAACGATCGTTTTTAAGTTCGGTCATTTTGGCTGTTCCTTAGTGCGTCAGGCGGTCAGTGTATCATCACTCATACTCTGCCCGACACATCGCCACCGTATCTTCTATCAGACGGCGCGCTACGGTGCCGGGCGGCGGGAGTAACGGCAAATCGTCATAGCGATACCAGTTCGCCTCGAGCAATTCTTTCGGGTCGATAACGATCTCGCCGCTGTCGTATTCCGCCATAAACGCGGTCATTAAAGACTGAGGAAACGGCCACGGCTGGGAAGTCACATAACGCAAGTTTTTAACTTTAATTCCGCTCTCTTCCATCACTTCCCGCGCGACCGCCTGCTCGAGGGTTTCGCCCACTTCGACGAATCCGGCAAGTACCGTATGGACACCGTTACGATGGCGGGTATGCTGGGCAAGGAGGATCGAATCATCGCGACGGATGGCAACAATAATGCAGGGGGCGATTTGCGGATAGTAACGCTCACGGCAATGGCTGCACAGCATCGCCCATTCGGTTTTGCTCGGATACATTTCATGCCCGCAGTAACCACAGTATTTATGCGATCGGTAAAACTCCGCCAGTTGTACGCCTCGTCCGGCCAGTTGAAACAGCCCAACATCGAGATCAATGACCTGACGTACCGACCCCATATCGTGACGCCGCTGCTGTTGTACTAACCAAACAGGTTCCCCCTGCCATTCGCCGATTTGTAGTGCGCGCTGACCCACAAGATCGAAATTTGCCGCTTCGCCATATGGCAATTCTCCCTTCGGCAACCATAATTTTTGTTCATGGCTGACGACCCACCAGCCGTGATCTAATTTTTCAATTATACGATCCATAGCTCTTGCACTACCTTTGCATCACTGGCATGTTTAACATGGTTTTTACATTTCTCACTGAGCAGTTTTTGAATACAAACTTGCGGAGTCAATCATGCTTAACCAGCTCGATAACCTGACGGAACGCGTCAGAGGAAGTAACAAACTGGTTGATCGCTGGCTACATGTACGTAAGCATCTGCTCGTGGCTTACTACAATCTGGTTGGCATTAAGCCTGGCAAAGAATCGTACATGAGGCTAAACGAAAAAGCCCTTGATGATTTTTGTCAGAGCCTGGTCGATTACTTGTCTGCCGGACATTTCAGTATTTATGAGCGCATTCTTCATAAGCTGGAAGGCAACGGGCAACTCGTGCGCGCCGCGAAGATTTGGCCGCAACTCGAAGCCAATACCCAACAGATTATGGATTACTACGATTCCAGCCTGGAAACCGCCATCGATCATGATAATTACCTTGAGTTTCAACAGGTTTTATCTGACATCGGCGAGGCGCTGGAAGCGCGCTTTGTGCTGGAAGATAAGCTGATTCTGCTGGTGCTTGACGCCGCCCGCGTCAAACATCCTGCTTGAGTTCTGCGCTGTTAACGCGTAATTTACATTCAACGCCCCGTTTGTGGGGGCTAATTTCTTGTCGGAGTGCCTTAACTGGCTGAGACCGTTTATTCGGGATCCGCGGAACCTGATCAGGCTAATACCTGCGAAGGGAACAAGAGTTAATCTGCTATCGCATCGCCTTTGCGGCGATCGTCTCTTGCTTCATCCGTCGTCTGACAAGCCACGTCCTTAACTTTTTGGAATGAGCTATGTCTGCAACAAAACTGACCCGCCGCGAACAACGCGCCCAGGCCCAACATTTTATCGACACCCTGGAAGGCACCGCCTTTCCCAACTCAAAACGCATTTATATCACTGGCACACAACCCGGCGTGCGCGTGCCGATGCGTGAGATCCAGCTTAGCCCGACGCTAATTGGCGGTAGCAAAGAACAGCCGCAGTTTGAAGAAAACGAAGCGATTCCGGTCTACGACACCTCCGGCCCGTATGGTGATCCGCAGATCGCCATTAACGTGCAGCAAGGACTGGCAAAACTACGCCAGCCGTGGATCGATGCGCGCGGCGATACCGAAGAACTTACCGTGCGCAGTTCCGATTACACTAAAGCGCGACTGGCAGATGATGGCCTCGACGAGCTACGTTTTAGCGGCTTATTAGCGCCAAAACGCGCCAAAGCAGGACGCCGCGTCACCCAACTGCACTACGCCCGCCAGGGCATCATCACACCGGAAATGGAATTCATCGCCATCCGCGAGAATATGGGCCGCGAGCGCATACGTAGCGAAGTTTTACGCCACCAGCATCCGGGAATGAGCTTTGGCGCACGTCTGCCGGAAAATATCACTGCGGAATTTGTCCGTGATGAAGTTGCTGCCGGACGCGCGATTATCCCGGCCAACATTAATCATCCGGAATCGGAGCCGATGATTATTGGTCGCAATTTCCTGGTAAAAGTTAACGCCAATATCGGCAACTCGGCGGTCACCTCTTCCATCGAAGAAGAAGTGGAAAAGCTGGTATGGTCCACGCGCTGGGGAGCGGATACGGTGATGGATCTCTCCACCGGTCGCTATATTCACGAAACCCGCGAGTGGATTTTGCGTAACAGCCCGGTGCCGATCGGTACAGTGCCGATCTACCAGGCGCTGGAGAAGGTTAACGGGATCGCCGAAGATCTTACCTGGGAAGCGTTCCGCGACACGCTGCTGGAACAGGCCGAGCAAGGTGTGGATTACTTCACTATCCATGCGGGCGTACTGCTGCGCTATGTGCCGATGACCGCGAAACGCCTGACTGGTATCGTCTCTCGCGGCGGTTCGATTATGGCGAAATGGTGCCTCTCCCATCATCAGGAAAATTTCCTCTATCAACACTTCCGCGAAATTTGTGAAATCTGTGCCGCTTATGACGTTTCGCTGTCGCTGGGCGACGGTCTGCGCCCCGGTTCTGTTCAGGACGCCAACGATGAAGCGCAATTTGCCGAGCTGCATACGCTGGGTGAACTGACCAAAATCGCCTGGGAATATGACGTACAGGTGATGATTGAAGGCCCAGGCCACGTGCCGATGCAGATGATCCGCCGCAATATGACCGAGGAGTTAGAGCACTGCCACGAAGCGCCGTTTTACACTCTGGGGCCGCTAACTACCGATATCGCGCCGGGTTATGACCACTTCACGTCGGGGATTGGTGCGGCGATGATTGGCTGGTTTGGCTGCGCGATGCTCTGTTACGTAACGCCAAAAGAGCATCTGGGTCTGCCTAATAAAGAAGATGTTAAGCAGGGGCTTATCACCTATAAGATTGCCGCGCACGCCGCTGACCTGGCGAAAGGGCATCCGGGCGCGCAAATTCGCGATAACGCCATGTCGAAAGCCCGCTTCGAATTTCGCTGGGAAGACCAGTTTAATCTGGCCCTCGACCCGTTTACTGCCCGCGCTTATCACGATGAAACCCTGCCGCAAGAGTCCGGTAAAGTCGCCCATTTTTGCTCCATGTGTGGGCCGAAATTCTGCTCGATGAAAATCAGCCAGGAAGTGCGTGATTACGCCGCCGCGCAAACCATTGAAGTGGGAATGGCGGATATGTCGGAGAACTTCCGCGCCAGAGGCGGAGAAATCTACCTGCGTAAGGAGGAAGCGTGATGTATCAGCCTGATTTTCCTCCTGTACCTTTTCGTTTAGGACTGTACCCGGTGGTGGACAGCGCACAGTGGATCGAACGTCTGTTGGATGCAGGCGTGCGTACTCTCCAGCTACGCATCAAAGATCGGCGCGATGAAGAGGTGGAAGCCGATGTCGTGGCGGCAATTACGCTGGGCCGCCGCTATAACGCGCGATTGTTTATCAACGATTACTGGCGGCTGGCGATCAAGCATCAGGCGTATGGCGTCCATCTGGGGCAGGAAGATTTGCAAGCCACCGATCTCAGCGCCATCCGCGCGGCAGGTCTGCGACTGGGCGTTTCGACCCATGACGATATGGAGATCGACGTCGCGCTGGCAGCACGCCCCTCTTATATCGCGCTGGGACATGTGTTCCCGACGCAAACCAAACAGATGCCTTCTGCACCGCAGGGGCTGGAACAGCTGGCACGGCATGTTGAGCGCCTGGCGGATTATCCCACCGTGGCGATTGGCGGTATCAGTCTGGCGCGCGCGCCTGCGGTAATGGCGACGGGTGTCGGCAGTATCGCCGTTGTCAGCGCCATTACTCAAGCCGCAGACTGGCGTTTGGCAACGGCCCAGTTGCTGGAAATTGCAGGGGTTGGCGATGAATGACCGTGACTTTATGCGTTATAGCCGCCAAATCCTGCTCGACGATATCGCTCTTGACGGGCAGCAAAAACTGCTCGACAGCCAGGTGCTGATTATCGGTCTTGGCGGGCTGGGTACACCTGCTGCGCTATACCTGGCGGGCGCTGGCGTCGGGACGCTGGTACTGGCAGATGACGACGATGTGCATTTAAGCAATCTGCAACGACAAATCCTCTTTACCACTGAAGATATCGATCGCCCGAAATCGCAGGTCAGCCATCAGCGACTGACACAGTTGAATCCCGATATTCAACTGACAGCATTACAACAACGGTTAACGGGTGAGGCGTTAAAAGATGCGGTAGCACGGGCCGATGTGGTGCTCGACTGTACCGACAATATGGCGACTCGTCAGGAGATTAATACCGCCTGCGTGGCACTCAACACGCCGCTTATCACCGCCAGCGCGGTCGGATTTGGCGGTCAGTTGATGGTACTGACGCCGCCCTGGGAGCAGGGGTGTTACCGCTGCCTGTGGCCAGATACCCAGGATCCAGAACGCAACTGCCGCACGGCGGGCGTGGTTGGCCCGGTGGTCGGGGTTATGGGCACTTTGCAGGCACTGGAAGCCATTAAGTTGTTAAGCGGTATAGAGACGCCTGCGGGAGAACTCCGACTGTTCGACGGTAAGTCTAGCCAGTGGCGCAGCCTGGCGCTGCGCCGCGCTACAGGTTGCCCGGTATGCGGAGGAAGCAATGCAGATCCTGTTTAACGATCAACCGATGCAGTGCGCCGCCGGGCAAACGGTTCACGAACTACTGGAGCAACTCGACCAACGACAAGCGGGCGCGGCTCTGGCGATTAATCAGCAAATCGTCCCGCGTGAGCAGTGGGCGCAACATATCGTGCAGGATGGCGACCAGATCCTGCTTTTTCAGGTTATTGCAGGGGGTTGAGATGTTACGTATTGCGGACAAAACGTTTGATTCACATCTGTTTACCGGCACCGGGAAATTCGCCTCATCACAACTGATGGTGGAGTCTATTCGCGCTTCCGGCAGCCAACTGGTGACGCTGGCGATGAAACGTGTCGACTTGCGCCAGCACAACGACGCTATCCTCGAACCGCTTATCGCGGCGGGTGTGACCCTGCTACCGAATACATCCGGGGCGAAAACAGCGGAAGAAGCCATTTTCGCCGCCCATCTGGCACGTGAAGCATTAGGCACAAACTGGCTAAAATTAGAGATTCACCCTGACGCCCGCTGGCTGTTGCCCGATCCCATCGAAACCCTGAAAGCCGCCGAAACGCTGGTACAACAGGGATTTGTCGTGCTGCCTTACTGCGGGGCCGATCCGGTATTGTGTAAACGTCTGGAAGAAGTCGGCTGTGCAGCGGTGATGCCGCTCGGCGCGCCGATTGGCTCGAATCAGGGACTGGAAACCCGTGCCATGCTGGAGATTATTATCCAGCAAGCCACGGTTCCGGTGGTTGTCGACGCTGGCATCGGCGTTCCCAGCCATGCCGCGCAGGCGCTGGAAATGGGGGCCGACGCGGTGTTAGTGAATACGGCGATTGCCATCGCGGACGATCCCGTCAACATGGCGAAGGCATTTCGTCTGGCAGTAGAAGCAGGCCTGCTGGCACGTCAGTCCGGACCGGGCAGCTGCAGTCATTTTGCTCATGCCACCAGCCCGCTGACCGGATTTCTGGAGGCATCGGCATGAAAACCTTCAGCGATCGCTGGCGACAACTGGACTGGGACGACATCCGCCTGCGTATCAACAGCAAAACGGCTGCTGACGTAGAGCGGGCGCTAAATGCCTCGCAACTCACCCGCGACGATATGATGGCGCTGTTATCGCCAGCCGCCAGGGGCTATCTGGAACCACTGGCCCAACGGGCGCAGCGTCTGACCCGTCAACGATTTGGCAACACTGTTAGCTTCTACGTCCCGCTTTATCTTTCCAATCTTTGCGCTAACGACTGCACGTACTGCGGATTCTCTATGAGCAACCGCATCAAGCGCAAAACGCTGGATGAAGCGGATATTGCCAGGGAAAGCGCCGCTATACAGGAGATGGGCTTTGAACATCTGCTTTTAGTCACTGGTGAACATCAGGCGAAAGTGGGGATGGATTACTTTCGTCGTCATCTCCCTGCCCTGCGTGAACAGTTCTCTTCACTACAGATGGAAGTACAGCCGCTGGCGGAGACGGAATACGCCGAGTTAAAGCAACTTGGTCTGGATGGCGTGATGGTTTATCAGGAGACATATCACGAGGCGACTTATGCCCGCCACCATCTGAAAGGCAAAAAACAGGACTTCTTCTGGCGGCTGGAAACGCCGGATCGGCTGGGGCGTGCGGGGATTGATAAGATAGGCCTCGGCGCGCTAATTGGCCTTTCCGACAGCTGGCGCGTTGACTGCTATATGGTTGCAGAACATTTGCTATGGCTGCAACAGCATTACTGGCAAAGCCGCTACTCTGTCTCCTTCCCACGCCTGCGTCCATGTACTGGCGGCATTGAGCCTGCGTCGATTATGGATGAACGCCAGTTAGTGCAAACCATCTGCGCCTTCCGGCTGCTTGCACCGGAGATTGAACTGTCACTCTCCACGCGGGAATCACCGTGGTTTCGCGATCGCGTGATTCCGCTGGCAATTAATAACGTCAGCGCTTTCTCGAAAACGCAGCCAGGTGGCTATGCCGACAATCACCCCGAGCTGGAACAGTTCTCACCACACGACGATCGCAGACCGGAAGCGGTTGCTGCCGCGTTAACCGCTCAGGGTTTGCAGCCGGTATGGAAAGACTGGGACAGCTATCTGGGACGCGCCTCGCAAAGGCCATGAGACGGAATGTAAGAACGTAAATTTATTCCGAGCCGCTACGGAAGATGAAAAACGCAAGGTTGTTGAAAGCGTTGTGTTTTTTTATGGTAGTGCCGTCAGCAGGAATGTTTT
>ERZ780060.396-NODE-396-length-17381-cov-3.732425_pt1 | contig 17381 bp, 10 predicted proteins | sample MGYA00511176_ERZ780060 | MGnify/ENA primary metagenome ERZ780060 (study PRJEB29588, sample SAMEA2148374) | human gut metagenome | biome: human gut; feature: human-associated habitat; material: faeces | place: Denmark | collected 2008/2010 ... | reverse complement strand
AGCGGAAATGCCTCAAAAACTCATCCCAAATCATCGCACGATAAATTCAAAACAGCTTCTGAGTTATTTTACAATCAAAGCTCCTCCATTACATGGAATCATCAGTTCGATTTCGCCTTTTTTGTCCAGCTTCTGGGTTTTCACGCTTCCTTGCAGCTGGGCATCATCAGCATAAAGCGTCACTTCTTCTTTCGGGGAAAACATCGGCAAAGCTACTTTCACTTTCAACGGTTCTTTGCTGGCATTGATTCCAGCCACGTACCACGTTTCTCCGTGCCGACGTGCCAATATTACATACTTGCCGGGATAACCATCGATAAAACGCACTTCATCCCACAACGTAGGTACTTTCTTCATAAAATCCACAGCCCATACAGGAGCATCGGTCAGATTATTAGGAGCCAAAGCAAAGTGCTGGACCGGACTTTGAAAAAGCACCGCTGTAGCAAGCGCAAACACATCCGATGTAACACGGCGGCTACCTCCCGGCTGATTCTTCGCATTGTAATACCGGTTCAATGTACTGCCTCCGAAATCCATACTACCTACAGTGTTGCGGATAAAGGGATGCAGGCAGGCATTGAAAGCTTCTGCATCACAACTGCCTTGCGAAAAGTTCATATTCTCACTTGCCAGTACAGCTTCACTTGCCGCATAATTGGGATACATCCGCTCCCATCCGCGAGGCAAGGTACATCCGTGAAAAATAACCAGCAGACCATAATCGTTGGCATCTGCCAGAATATCCTCATACAATTGCATAGTCACTTGTTTGTCGCTTCCTATAAAGTCCACTTTAATACCCCGGATACCGATGCTTTGCATCCATTTCATTTCCTTCCGACGGGAAATAATGTTGCTCATCTTGCCACGCGGACCTTGCGGAGCATCGTTCCAATAACCATTGGAATTATACCACAGATACAATGCCACATTCTTAGACTGGGCATAACGTGCCAACTCTTCTATTTTTTCATATCCTACCCGCGAATCCCACAATGCATCAACCAGCACCGACTGGTATCCCATCGCCGCGGCAAAATCAATGTAACGCTTCTGCTCATCGTATGTCATGCTGGCATCACCTCCGATAATCCAGCTCCATGTGCCGCATCCGTACTGGTACTTCTGAGATGCTTCGTACAAGGGAGATACAAGGTCGAAAGCCACGGTAGTTTCAACTATAGGAGCCAGTGTTTTTCCCAAAGTGATGGTGCGCCAAGGTGTTTCGCCTGGAAGCGCAATTCCCGGAGCCGTTGTTCCATTGCCATTGTATTCGCCTTCTTGCGGATAACCTATCGTATACAGGCCACCCTCGTGCCCCATCAGCCTGCTGGCACAATAGCGACTATCTACTCCCGTTTCTGAAAGTAAGAGCCATCCCTTATCCATATATTTGAACAGGCACGGGAATGTATATCCCTCGCCCCAGCCATTCTTGCCCATCGTATCATCGACGGTATAAGAGGTCTCATAACTGGGCGAAGTACGTGCAAAGCCTCCCATCGGCTTGCTTTGCGGACAAAGGAAAGTAGTGCTTCCCTCAGGCAAGACGAAACCCGTTGCTTCCGAGCGCACCACACAACATAAGGTATTTTCCTTGGGATAGACGCGGTACTTGAAAGCCACGTCACGGTTGCTCACACGGAACACCACATCGCACACCTTCTTGCCCTGTTGCATGAACGGGCACACCACTTCAACCGCCTTATAGTCTACCCGGCTCTGCTTGATGGTGGGCAACGTATAGGTATCGCATACCGTATCCGCCTTGTACGTTCCCCCCAACGACATATCTTGAGTAAAATCGCCTATATTGGTCTCCAGACCCAAGGGAGAAGGTTCGAGAAACACGGTTCCGTCATACAACACTTGGTAAGAAGGCTTTCCGCCTTCATCGGATACCACCACTTGAATGTGTCCATCGGGACTGGCAAATTTCCAGTCAGTAGCATAAACGGACAGGCAAGCCCCTAAGGCTGCAGTCAATAGCCATTGTCTTGTCATCATATAATTTCATTTAAAGTCATTCACCTTGTTCGTTAGTCACCAAACGGATAAAGAATACCCCTCCGGCTATTTTCCCGGGCTTGCTTTGGAACGTGAGAATGATTTCTTTCTTACCCTGCAACGCATCGTCAGGAAGAGCATATTCAACATCCACGAACTCCTGCTTGTTCCATTTCCCTACCAGATTTTCAGAAGCAATCACCTTTCCATCTACCAAGATATCAAATTCCCGGTCGGCGGTTTCATTACCCCAATAAGTTATCAGCAAAGACATGTCAGACTTGCCCTCAGTAGAAAGTACATAACTGAAATAGCCTCCGTCTTTCGCATCACGCCACGCCTTACCATTGAAATTTCCCTTTGTCGAGTTCTCGTTCTTCATTAAGTGGTCCGCTTCGGGCTGTTGTTCTCCCGTTGCTATGGCATCTACCGTCCGGCGGTCTAATGCAATACGCGCTTCTTCTTCGGCTTTCTGTTCGCTTTGATAATGTGCGTATTCAGTTTCGTCCATCGAAAGCCAATAAATCATATAACGGCTATCGTGAATGCCATAAAACGGTTCGAGTACCAAATCCTTGTATTTGCCGGAACGGAACAGGCCGGGAACCGTATAATGGAACGGCTTGCCTGCTACCGGGCGCAAATGGTTTAACTTCTCTTCGATATCAGCCCGCTCTCCTATAAGAAAAGGAGTTTCGTAAACCGGAACCAAAGGTCCTGAAGCAATATGTCCCCACCGGCTATCGTCTGCCACCAGCCCGTCCAGATGGTCTGTACCTACCCGTGCACCCAATACAATCGGTCCGCGCAAGATGGCAACATATTCGGGCATATTCGGGAACTCTTCCAACTTAACATGCATCGGCGTACGGATTTCGACAACATCCCCGTCTTTCCATTCGCGGTCAATGCATACATACGAAGATGGTTCCGACCCAACTGCATACTCTTTTCCGTTACACAACACCTGCATTTCCGAAGCCTTGACCCACCACGGATGGCGTACCAACATCTTGAAATGCCTGGGCTTGTCCACCGAAACCGTAAGCTTGCTTCCCTCTTCTGCCGGGAAACCTGTTTCCTGACGCAAGCGGATGCCTTCTTCTTTCCAGTTCAGTTCAGAAGCTATAAACAAATTGACAAACAATGAATCGTGTGTATGCGTATAGATGAATTCTCCATATTTGGCATGATTCTCCATACCGGTTCCTACACAGCACCACATCGCCTGATTAGGAGCCGAATAAACCCGGTAATGTGCCGGACGGGCAGAGGTGAAATACACATATCCGCCGTGTTCGGGATGCTGGGTAGAAAGAATATGATTGTACAAAGCACGTTCGTAGAAGTCCACATAGCTAGCCTCGGGATGCATCCGGAACAAGCCCTCGGTCAGTTTCAGCATATTATTGGTATTGCATGATTCCGGACCTTCACGGTCTTCTATATAGCTCTTGCTATCGGTTTTCGCCACAAAATGCTCGCGCCGGCTATTGCCTCCGAATGCCAGCGAACGGTTTTCTACCACCGTATGCCAGAAGAACGATGCCGCATCCTCATACGTACGGTTATGGTCTAACTCGGCTATGCGTTGATATCCCACCGCTTTAGGCACTTGTGTATTGGCATGTTTGTTATCCAGATTGTCCACTCCCTTTGCCATGCTGTCCAGCAACCAATGATGAGAAAAACGTTTGGCCGTGTCCAGGTATTTTTTGTCTCCAGTCATCTGATAGGCATCGGCATATACTTCATCCATTCCGCCGAATTCCATATCCAGCATCTGCTCCATTTGCGCATCAGTAAGGGGCGAAACGACTCCAATACCCCAATCGCACAAATCCAGAAACATCTGTCTTGCCTCTTCATTGCCGGCATACATCCAGGCATCCCGAAGTCCGGCATAAAGCTTATGAAGGTTGTACCAAGGTACCCAGTATTTCCAAATCAAGGCCACGTTTCCTTTCCGTATCTCACTCCACAAAGCCTTTCCATTAGGAACCCCACCGATATAACCATCACCGTTCTTCTCCTGGCAACGTTTCAATTCGGCTATCATATACTCCATACGCTGGCGGAATGCCTCATCACCTGTAGCGGCATAATGCATTGCCAGTGCCGAAAGATAATGTCCGCCTACGTGTCCGTCCAGTCCCGCCCAATTGGGGAACAATTCTCCTTTGGGAGGTAATCCTGCCTCTTTCAGAAAAGGAGCCAACAAGCGGTCTACATCATATTCCAACAATACTTTACCATTTAAGTCCTGTGCATGCTTGAAAGGACCATCCAAGAGAGTCACCTCATTCAAGGCAAAAGTGTTCGGATACAACTTGTCTTGTGCCTGTAATCCCGAAAAACCTATCAAGCAGGCCATCAATGCCCATGCTTTCTTTTTCATAACCATTCTTTATCTTATTCGTTTATAATCGAAGAAATCCACATCTACATAGCCACCTGTCTGCTTTGTAGCATAATTGAATATCGCATATTTTGTCCCCATAAAGAAGCGGCGGTAATCGAATATCATCTTAAAATCGGAACCAATTTTCGTCCAGTCTTTCCCGTTCAGGCTATAATAGAAAGCAGCAATGTCTTTGCCTACCCGGAAATCTCCATCAATACGCAGGTAAACTACATCCTGTGTCAATTCCACACGCGCCTTTTCATCAGTCTCCACATGTGTCACCGCCTTGTCCGAATCGCGTAAAGCTACCACCTGTGACGACATCGTAAGGTATTTCTTTCCGCCTTCCATCACTACCGAAAGTACACCGGCATCGCCATTGAAAGCACTGAAACCTGCTACATCCCCTTCTTTCATATGAGACACATCGATAGACACACTTCCCGTACATTTCGGTCCTTCCATACGTTGGGTCAACGTATTCGGTGCCCAAAACAGGTTTTCTACCACCCGATGCGTCTTCAATCGTAAATAACCCGGACGTTCCGAAAGCGACCATGCTTCGTTTATCGGGTTATGGTTCCATTGCCAGTTGATTTTCATTTCCTGTTTTCCAAAATCGTCACTCACCACCAAGGGCAAGGCAGGACATCCTTGCACGGGTTTTTCCATGATTTCGGGTACACGGCCTTCCTCATTGCCCAGCATCGGCCATCCGTCTACCCAGCGGCAAGGCATCAGTGTAAGGACACGTCCCACACCTCCACGATCCTGGAAGATGACACCATACCAATTGCCCTTCTCATCATCCACAATGCATCCTTGTCCTACATACGGGAAACCGGCAAAGTCCGATTCCAGTATTACTTTCTTTTCATAAGGACCGGTTATCTTATCGGCACGATAGCACACCTGACGACGCTTGCCTCCATTAGGCCACGAAATCATCAACAGATAATACTTTCCGTTGTATTTAATGGCACGGCTTCCTTCCAGCAATCCGGTTTCGGTACTATCGCGCTCGAAGATTTTCATATCCACTCCTCCAGGCTGCACCCCTGTAAGGTCTGGCTTCAATTCGCGTAATTGCCCTGTTCCATAATAGATATATACACGTCCGTCATCGTCGAACAACAAAGACGCATCGTGGAAATGAGGCAAGCGGGAAACAAGTTCCCATTTCCCTTTCGGATCTGTAGTGGCATACACATATCCTTTATAGGGCTTGTCATTGGGCGAAAAATAAGCATAATATTTCCCATTGTGGTAACGGATTGAGGTGGCCCACTGCCCTCTTCCGTATGCAGTACATCCGTTCAGGTCATAATTCGGTGTATCGGTCAAACGGTCGAACAAATAACTGGCCGTCTCCCAATTCACCAAATCTTTAGAATGCATAATAGGTGCGCCCGGCATCAGATGCATCGTAGTGCTTACCAGATAAAAGTCGCTACCAACACGGATAACATCAGGGTCGGGCACATCACTCCACAACATCGGGTTAGTAAAAGTACCGTCACCATTATCGCTCGATTGAGCCCGGACTAAGCCGCAAAAAGGAATGCACATCATCAGTGCTACGAAAAACCTGCGTATTTTCATATCGTTATTAGTTATAAGTTTGCCTACAAATTTAAAAGAAAAAACAAACATCTCATACCCCAAAACTAAAGATATTCTGTAAGATGGTACATCTGAGCATGAAAATAATACAAGATGTAACATAGAGAATAAAATATGTAACATACGCAACAATCTTTTTCATCCCGACCTATTAACTTTGTAAACGACTATTCGACACTACTCATTATTATAATATAAACACCATGAAAAAAACATTAAGCTTATTGACGTGGGGCACGCTGAGCCTACTTGCATGCTCATGTGCCAGCAATCAAATGGAGGTTACTCCTGGTACTCCTGTATTCAGTAATTTCACCTATACAGGACAAGATGCCGTGTACGAACAGAATCCGCTCGCTTCCGACGAATTCTACACCCCCATCCTACAAGGATGTTACCCCGACCCCAGTATCTGCAAGAAAGGAAACGATTATTACCTGGTATGTTCTTCGTTTGCCATCAATCCGGGCGTACCTATTTTCCATTCGACCGACCTGGTCAACTGGAAACAAATCGGCCATGTGCTCGACCGCCCCTCGCAACTGAAGGTGTAAGACACATAAATCAGTGCCGGCGTATATGCACCTACCATCCGCTATAATCCGAACAACGACACATTCTATATGATTACCACCCAGTTTGCCGGAGGGTTCGGAAACATCATCGTCAAGACCAAAGATCCGATGCAAGGCTGGAGCGACCCTATCAAGCTGAACTTTGAAGGCATCGACCCGTCTATCTTCTTCGATGATAACGGAAAAGCTTACGTAGTACACAATGATGCACCAGAGAAGGCACTGTATGAAGGACACCGCGTTATCAAGGTATGGGAATATGATGTAGAAAAAGACCAAATCGTTCCCGGAACAGATAAAGTGATAGTAAACGGAGGAGTAGACCTCTCGAAGAAACCTATCTGGATTGAAGCTCCACACCTGTACAAGAAAGATGGAAAATATTACCTGATGTGTGCCGAAGGAGGAACAGGAGGCATGCATAGTGAAGTAATATTTATCGGAAACAGCCCCAAAGGCCCGTTTACACCGGCTCCGGAGAACCCCATCCTGTCACAACGCCACCTGAATGCCGACCGTCCTGACAAAGTGGACTGGGCAGGACATGCCGACCTGGTGGAAGGACCTGACGGAAAATATTACGGAGTATTCCTTGCCATCCGTCCCAACAATGCCAATCAAGTAAACACAGGACGTGAAACCTTTATTCTTCCTGTCGACTGGAGCAGCACTTTCCCCGTATTCGAAGGAGGAATGGAACCTCTAAAGGCTAAGCTGAAAATGCCGGCAGGTGTCACCAACCAGACCGGACAAAACGGTTTCTTCCCGAACGGAAACTTCACCTATACTGAGGATTTCACTTCGGACACACTGGATTACCGCTGGGTAGGCATAAGAGGAGCACGCGAAAAATTCATCTCCACTTCGCCCAATGGCCTGACCATCAACCCATACGATGTAAACATCAAGGTAGTACAACCTACGTCTACCTTGTTCTATCGCCAGCAACACCTCAACTTTACGGCCACTACCACCCTGAACTACATTCCACGTTCGGAGACCGACCTGGCAGGTATTACATGTTACCAAAGCGAAGCCTTCAACTACGTGTTCGGCGTGACCAAGAAAGGAGAAGAAGACGTACTGGTATTGCAACGCACCGAAAAAGGAAACTCTACCGTGCTGGCAAGTACTCCGGTAAAGGAAACACGCCCCATCCTATTGCAGGTGAAAGCCACGGGCGACCAGTATACTTTCAGTTATTCTACAGACGGAAAGACCTTCCAGCCTGTAGGTGGAACCGTTTCGGGAGATATTCTTTCGACCAATGTGGCAGGTGGATTCACCGGTGCTATGATAGGACTTTACGCCACAACAGGCAATGATGCCACGGCACAATAAATAAGCATGGTGCGACACATATAGTTGCACCATGCCACGCACATAGCTTCATCGGGTTGCGCATATACTTCCGTTGCCCGATGAAACTATGTGCATTATCCGAAGCATACGCCCATGCGTTTGCCCTGAATTATCAAATCGTTATCGGCAGTAACTAATTTCAACTTGCCCGCTACCTCCGACAAGGGAACAGACACTATCTCCGAACCCCGGAGCGCCACCATCCGCCCGAATTGCTTTTGAGCTATCAGTTCCGTAGCGTGCCCTCCCATACGGGTGGCAAGGGTACGGTCGAACGCCGTAGGACTTCCTCCGCGCTGGATATATCCCAACACCGTTTCACGTGTCTCAAAACCGGTCTCATACTCGATTTCCTCGGCTATGTATTGAGCAGCCTTTTTCCCGTTAAAGGTGGGAATACCTTCCGCTACCACCACAATCGAATAGGGTTTCCCTTTCTTCAACCGGTTGATGATGACATCACCTATATTATGTATATTGAACGGAAGTTCGGGAATCAGGATGATGTCACCCCCTCCTGCCATACCCGAATGAAGGGCTATCCATCCTGCCTTGTGCCCCATCACCTCGATTACCATCACACGCTGGTGCGAACTGGCGGTAGAGTGCAGACGGTCAATGGCTTCGGTGGCAATACTCACCGCCGAATCGAACCCGAACGAAATATCCGTACCGAACACATCATTATCAATAGTCTTGGGTATCATCACCACATTCACTCCGGCTTTGGCAAGCATGGCCGCCGTATTCTGCGTGCCGTTTCCTCCGATACAGACCAGGCACTCAAGTCCGTGGTCATGAATCGTCTTCAGCAATGCCGCAGGCCTGCTATCGGAAAGCGAAAACCCACGGTCTTTCCGGAAAGGCTTCACACGTGAAGTACCCAGCACCGTGCCCCCCATCGTAAGCAATCCGCCCAACGAATTCTCAGTAAGCTGGATTACATCATCGTCCAGCAATCCCCGAAAACCATTGTGGATACCATATACTTCCATTCCATAATAACTGATAGCCGTCTTGCAAACGCCTCTGATGGTAGCGTTTATGCCCGGACAATCACCTCCTGCCGTTAAAATTCCGATTCTCATAACCTTCAAAATTTGTCTTCGTGTGGTAAAGTTATAAGAAAAAAGTGTAGATTTGTCTTTTCTAACACAAAAATACACCACAAATACAAGAAATAGGCTAACTTTGCAGCGTTTCAATAGCACAAGAAAGACGCTTCGGACACACTAGTCCTGTATGCGTGTGCCATAAAATAAGGAATACCAATGGTTTCAACAAAGTTAATCGAAAAGTTGTTTGTTTCCCGCCAAAAGGAAATAGATTGCTATAACACACAAGCCGAAGCCATTCAAGACAGAGTTTTCCACAAGCTGGTCGAGAATGCTTCTGATACGGAATGGGGGAAAAAATACGATTATGCCCATATCCGGACATACGCTGATTTCCAGCGGGTACCGGTCCAGACCTACGAAGACGTGAAAGGCTATGTAGACCGTATGCGCCATGGCGAAAAAAACGTGCTGTGGCCCGGACGTGTCATCTGGTATGCCAAATCATCGGGCACTACCAACGATAAGAGCAAGTTCATCCCCGTAAGCAAAGACGGATTACGGCACGTCCATTATCAAGGCGGAACCGATGCCGTAGCTCTCTACCTGCGCTCGAATCCGGAAAGCAAGTTCTTTTCGGGCAAAGGACTGATACTGGGAGGAAGCCACAGCCCGAATTACAATGTAAAGGACAGCCTGGTAGGCGACCTTTCTGCCATCCTGATACAAAACATCAACCCGCTGGTGAACCTTATCCGCGTGCCCAGCAAGGAAATTGCCCTGCTAAGCGAATTTGAAGAAAAGGTGGAACGCATTGCCGAAACTACCATCCATGAAAACGTGACGAACCTTTCGGGAGTACCCTCGTGGATGCTTGCCGTCATCAAGCGCATTCTGGAGAAAACCGGTGCCAAACATCTCAACGAAGTCTGGCCCAACCTGGAAGTATTCTTCCACGGAGGAGTATGCTTCACACCTTACCGTGAACAATATAAACAGCTCATCCCGTCCGACAAGATGCACTACATGGAGACCTACAACGCCAGCGAAGGTTTCTTTGGCTTGCAAAACGACCTGTCCGACCCTGCAATGCTTCTGATGATAGACTACGATGTATTTTACGAATTCATCCCACTGGAAGAAATAGACAATCCGCATCCCACCATCGTACCCTTGACTGGCATAGAAACGGGACGTAACTATGCCATCGTCATCAGTACTTCGTGCGGCTTATGGCGGTATATCCTGGGTGACACGGTAAAGTTTACCCAAAAAGACCCGTATAAATTCATCATTTCCGGACGTACCAAGCATTTCATCAATGCTTTCGGCGAGGAACTGATGGTGGACAATGCCGAAAAAGGACTCGCCAAGGCATGTGACGCTACAGGTGCGCAAGTCCTGGAGTACTCGGCGGCTCCGGTCTTTATGGACGCCAATGCCAAATGCCGCCACCAATGGCTGATTGAGTTCAGCGTGATGCCCGACTCGCTGGATAAGTTCCGTCACGTGCTCGACCGCTCTTTGCAGGAAATCAATTCCGACTATGAAGCCAAACGGCATAAAGACATCACTTTACAGGAACTGGAAATCATCGTGGCACGCCCCAACTTGTTCCACGACTGGTTAAAACAAAAAGGAAAGCTGGGAGGACAACACAAGGTACCCCGCCTGAGCAACAACCGCGACTATATAGAAGAAATGTTGAAACTTAATTCGTAAACTTATTGCATGAAGCCCATACCCAAATACCTTGCCCTGTTACTGATTATCATCGGATTTTACGCCTGTGCCAGCACGGGTTCGCCCGATGGAGGTCCTTACGATGAAGAGCCTCCCAAGTTTGTACGTGCCACACCGGCTCCGAATGCCATCAATAACACCCGTAAGAATGTATCCATCGAATTCGATGAATTCATCAATTTGGAAAATGCTTCGGAAAAAGTCATCATCTCTCCCCCACAGCGCGAACAACCCGAAGTAAAAACCAGCGGGAAACGGGTCGTGGTGAAGTTTATCGACTCACTGGTGGCAAATACTACGTATACCATCGACTTCGGAGATGCCATTGTAGACAATAATGAAGGCAATCCGTTGGGACTATTCTCGTATGCCTTTTCTACCGGTCCCGAAATAGATACCATGGCGGTATCGGGCACCGTGCTTAATGCCGAAAATCTGGAACCTATAAAAGGTATACAGGTTGGATTACATAAGAATTTGAACGACACCGCTTTCACCAAGCTCCCGTTCGACCGCATATCACGCACCGACAGCCGCGGACAATTCACCATCCGGGGAATCGCACCGGGCAAATACCGCATTTATGCCTTGCAGGACGGAAACCAGAACTATATGTACGACTCAAAGACCGAAACCGTGGCATGGTCCGACTCACTCATTATCCCAAGTATGGCACCTGCTTTACGTCACGACACAGTATGGAACGAAATCGATACAACACACATCGATACCATATACGAAGTACATTATACCCGCTTTATGCCCGATGACATCATGATGCGTGCCTTTAAGCAGGAAAGTTCATTACAATACCTTGCCAAGAGCGAACGTCCAGACACCAAGAAATTCGCTCTTTATTTCAGTGCGAAAGCCGACACCCTGCCCACATTGAGAGGACTGGACTTCGACGAGAAACAACTCATCGTGGAAGCAAACCAACGGAACGACAGCATCACCTATTGGGTGAAAGACACTACGTTATGCGAGCGCGACACCCTGACCATCGAACTGAAGTATCTGGAAACTGATACATTAGGAAAACTGGTACCCACTACCGACACCCTGCGTATGATAAATAAGATTCCGCGTGAACGCCGTCTGGCAATGAAAAAAGAAGCTGACGAAAAAGCAGAAAAAGAACGCAAGAAGAAAGAAAAGAAAGGTGATACCATCGTAGTGGAAACTCCATTCCTCACCATGAACGTAGACGCGCCTTCTGAACTGGATATCAACCGTAACATCGTCTTGAGTTTTGAAGAGCCGGTGGAAAACATCGACACAGCAGCCATCCACATGCAGACGATGGTAGACTCGATATGGCAAGACACACCTTTCATTTTTATGGCCGACACCATCGCTCCGAGGCGTTATGAAATACTTGCCAATTGGCAACCCGGACAAGAATACCAGCTTACCATAGATTCACTTGGCTTCAAAGGTATCTACGGACTTTATACAAACAAAGTGGAAAATAAGCTGAAAGTAAAGACCACCGATGCATACGGCACGCTCTACCTCAATATTGTGGGAGCCGGACCGCATGCCATCGTACAACTATTAAACAACAGCGATGCAGTAATACGCCAGCAACCTGTTTCCGAAAAAAACACGTGCGACTTTTACTTCCTGCAACCCGGAACGAAATATTACATCCGCTTGTTTAATGATACAAACAACAATGGCAAATGGGATACAGGAAACTACGACGAGAAACTGCAACCTGAAGAGGTATTCTATTTCCCGAAAACCTGGGAAATGAAAGCAAATTTCGAGTTTGAAGAAACCTGGAACATTCACGCTATTCCGCTTGACAAACAAAAACCAAACGAAATAAAGAAGCAAAAACCCGACGAAGCAAAAAAAATTAAAGACCGAAACAAAGAAAGAGCCAAAAACCTAGGACGAACATGATAAAGAAAATCTTACTCTGCCTGTGCTTGCTGACAGGAAGCCTGGCGATAAAAGCCCAATGCGGTGCCGTAAACAATGCCATCCAGCCGGGTGAAACATTGCATTATGAACTGAAGTTCAACTGGAAATTCATCTGGTTCAACGTGGGCTGGGCAAAAATGAGCGTCAACGAAGCCACCTACAACGGACGATCCTGCTTGCGTACCGACTTAAACTCTTATACGAATAAAAGATTCGACCGGTGGTTCAAGATGCGTGATACGCTGACCTGTATCACCAGCCAACAGTTGGAACCGCTCTATTTCCGTAAAGGAGCCGAAGAAGGAAAGCGATACACCGTAGACGAAGTGAAATTCAGTTATAAGAATGGAAAGTGCATCGTTGACCAACAACGCACCCTACGAGGCGTCACTACCCCCAAGCACGATGAAATGGATGTCTGTGTCTACGACATGTTGAGCATCCTGCTGCAGGCACGTTCGTACGACCCTACCGACTACAAAGTAGGCATGAAAATCCTCTTCTCAATGGCTACCGGAAAAGCAGTGGAAAAGCAGACCCTTATTTACCGGGGCAAGGAAAACTTCACATCAGAAAACGGCACGACTTACCGTTGCCTGGTATTCTCATTGGTAGAATATGTCGACAATAAGGAAAAAGAAGTCATTACTTTCTTCGTCACCGATGACCTGAATCACCTGCCCGTACGGCTTGACATGTATCTTAATTTCGGTTCGGCAAAAGCCTTCCTGACCGAAATAAAAGGAAACCGTCATCCGTTGACATCCATTGTAAAAAAATAAAATATGAATACGAATATCCACAATTAGCCAATACCCTGAAAACGAAGATATACTGCATAAGCCATTCCAGTTAACTGCTATAGCCTACGAAGATAACTGAAACGGCAAAGTAAGTATATATTCATTTTGCACACCATTATTCTGGCTAATTGCGGACATTCACATGTCTATTAGGACATAAAGCGGTAGAGACATAGCAGACGCAACATTTTCTTCTTATTCTTAAACATTGGTTTGCTACAATTCTACACCGATTTCCCATCAAATCACATACTTCCAACCTACTTTAAAAGCAAAATTGTTCTATCAAAAAATCATCTACACTCTCAAAATATCCCAATTTTGCTTTAAATCCCTAAGAATAAACAGGTTATCAAACTGTTCTTTTTTTTCTAAAATGTGTTCGTTTACACAACTTTTTCGGTAATTTTGCACCGAATTAACTTATACAATCAGAAATATGACAAACAGAGGTTTAAAAATTAACACACTTCGAGGACTATTCGCATTGTCCCTGTTAGGCATTACCGCATGTGTCGACAATGCTTACGACTTGAGCAAAGACGTAGACATGACCATTACGGTAGGTGGAGAAAACTTAAGCATTCCGGGCAGCAACACAGACCTGATCACGCTGGAAAAGATTTTCGACCTTGCTCCGGAAAGCGATGTGAAAGCCGATGCTAACGGCAACTACGCACTGACCATGAGCGGAGAAGGCTCTGAATCATCGGTCAATGTGGAAAACGTAACCATTGAAGGAAGCGAAATCGAAACCGACCCTTCTACTACAGAACTGAACTTTCAATACGTCCCGTACCAAAAAGCGGAAGCTGACGTAGATGACTACACTTCATTTAATGTAAACAAGACCGATGTAACCGAGGACGTTGACTCACTTTACTATGCCAACGTCACGTCAATGTCTTCTTTAGACTTGACCTTCAACGGAAGCGCGAGCCAGCTGCATCTGTCGAAAGACTTCACCGTCACCTTCCCCGAATACATGACCATCCGTTGTGATGGAGACACACGCTTTCAGGCAGAAGGCAATACGATTACGTTCACCGAAGATGTACACATCAGCAGAGGAAGCCGTTTGTCTATTCCTGTGTCGGTAACTGCTATCGACTTCAAGCAAATGCCTGACGGCGAAGGATTGGTAGAACGAGGCCACTTGGTTATCCGTGGAGACATCCCCGTAAAAGGACAAGCCTACCTGCTTGCCGAAGACTTCCTCACACATCAGGACGTACAACTGAAGCTGAATACGGAAATCAATATCGGCAATATCGAGTTAACCGAAGTCACCGCCGTTGTCGACCCGCAAATCGATATCACCATCGACCCTGTCATGGTAAACGAACTTCCCGACTTCTTGCAAGACAATGAAGTGGAAATCGACATGACCGACCCGAAAATCTTTTTGTATGTCACCAACGAATCTCCGGTAGCCGTAAACTTCTCGGCAGACATGATACCTTATAAGGACGGACAGGCTCAACACACCGTCATTTTGGGCGATAAGCCGAATGGTACCGAGCCTATCATCATCCCGGCAAACAAGACCGACTATGTCATCTGCCTGCATCGCCTGGAAGATGCAGCCGGCATCGAAGCCGACCAAATCATCACCGTTCCCGACCTGAACAACCTGGTGGCTAAAATCCCCGATGAAATCCGCACGGAAAACATCGAAGCGACAGCCATACAAACCCCTATCACCCTGGAACTGGGCAGAGACTATAACGTAAAGACCGATTATAATGTAGTGGCACCGTTGCAATTCAACGACCAGACCCGAATTGTCTACAACGACCAGATGGATGACTGGAACAGCGACATGGAAGACATCGACGCACGCCATGCCGAGATCTCGCTCACCGCTACGAATACCATCCCCTTGGGTATGACCATGACCGCTGACGCCATCGACCCCGACGGCAATGTGCTAAACGACATTACAGCTACCGTAGAAGGCGAAATCAGTGCCGGGACACCTGACGCTCCTACTACAAGTACACTGACTATCCGTCTGGAATCGAAAGCCGACGGGGCGTTGAAGAACATGGATGGCATCGCCTACCGGGTAGAAGCATCGGTTCCGACCGAAGTGCAAGGCATTACATTGAACGAAAGCCAAAGCTTGAAACTCGACAATGTAATCATCACCGTGAAAGGCGGAGTGACCGTAGACTTAAATTAATCAAAAACAGGTATTCATCATTATCGAACAGAAATTTATGAAAAAACTATATAAACTTTTCACCGCAGCCCTCCTGGCAGGTTCTTGCCTGACGGCTTCGGCACAGGCTTTACGCTCGGGATATTTCCTCGAAGGCTATAGCTTCCGCCACCAGCTTAACCCGGCTTTCTCTGCCGAACGCAATTACATCAGCATCCCTGCACTGGGTAATATCAATATTGGTACGCAAGGAAATATCGGAGTGGGACATTTCCTTTATCCGCAAAACGACCAACTGATTACGTTCATGCACTCCAGCATCAACGGACAAGACTTCTTAAGCGAACTGAAAGACAAAAACCGTCTCAGCGCCAATATCAACATGACGTTGCTCGCAGCCGGATTCCATGCATGGGGCGGATTTAATACGGTAGACATCAACTTGCGTTCAAATACAAGCATGAACCTTCCGTACGACTTGTTCGCCTTTATGAAAATGGGTATGACAGGAAGTGAGACACACTATGATATAGGTGACTTGGGCATCCAGTCGAACAATTACATAGAACTGGCATTCGGACACTCACGCAAGATTAACGACAAACTCAACGTGGGCGGTAAATTAAAGTTCCTGTTGGGTGCCGCCAACCTCAGCCTGAAAATGACCGATATGGATGTCACCTTGAGCCAAGACAAATGGATGGTAAAAGCCAATGGTGAGATGAGTGCTTCATTGAAAGGCCTGACTATGCCTACGAAAGCCGAAAGCGGAAGAAACGTTGACAATGCCAGCCAACGTGACTTGATAGACTGGGACAATATGGACGTAGACAGCCCGGGACTGAGCGGTTTCGGTATGGCTATCGACTTGGGTGCTACCTATAAGGTGATGGACGACTTGACCGTATCTGCCGCATTGCTCGATTTCGGCTTCATGTCATGGAACAATACGATTAAAGCAGCTACCAGCAACGCTCCGTGGGAATTCGACGGATTCCAAAACATCGCGGTCGACTCTGAACTGGGCGACGATGACCCCAACTCATTGGAAAGCCAACTGGACGCTATCGGAAAAGACCTGGAAGACTATGCCAGCTTCCACCGTACGGAAAACGGAGTGAAACGTACCGCCATGCTGGGCGCCACACTGAATATTGGTGCGGAATATGCGTTCCCTCTTTACAAGAAACTCCATTTCGGTTTCTTGTCGTCTACACGCATCAACGGCAAGTATAGCTGGTCGGAAGGACGTATCTCGGCAAACGTAGCACCCATCAAATGGTTTGATGCCGGTGTCAACTATGCGATTTCTTCATTCGGCTCTTCATTCGGATGGTTGCTGAACTTTCATCCACGTGGATTCAACTTCTTCATTGGTATGGACCACCTGATGGGTAAAGTCACCCCGCAGTTCATCCCTGTCAAGAGCGGAAATATGAACGTCAGCTTAGGCTTTAACGTAACTTTTGGAAATCGGAAATGACCTGAAAGGAAATGAACAAATTCTGATTAATGAATACCTGCAATTTACAGGAATAAAAAAGAGGGGGTGCATGGACATTCCCTCTTTTTCGTTATATGGTTTCTTTATTTAAACAGCATCAAAATGTGCATTTTGTTGATGCTATCATAGAGAACCCAGACCACACAAGAATACACAAAGAAACACAGAAGAATAGGTCAATAAACAATATGCTAATGTGAAAATAA
>ERZ780060.388-NODE-388-length-17609-cov-2.804945_pt1 | contig 17609 bp, 13 predicted proteins | sample MGYA00511176_ERZ780060 | MGnify/ENA primary metagenome ERZ780060 (study PRJEB29588, sample SAMEA2148374) | human gut metagenome | biome: human gut; feature: human-associated habitat; material: faeces | place: Denmark | collected 2008/2010 ... | reverse complement strand
CTGCCCGGCAAATTCTATGAGAGGAGGCGGCGGTATGCCGAGCATCAATGAAGTTATCGAACGGGTGAACCGGGCGAGGCCGGACGCCATCGACGACGAGACCAAGGCGGCGTGGCTGCTGGAGCTGGACGGACAGCTCTACCGGGAGACCATCCTGCGGCACCAGCTTACGAGCGGGCGCGGGGCCAAGGGACCCGTCGCCGTCTGTCCCACCTGCGGCGGGACGGAAATCACCTATGACCGGGTGATGGACAGCAACCTGTGTCCGGCGTGCGGCTGGACCGACCTGCCGGACTTTCCCAAGGCGTTCCCGGAGGACGGGGACAAGCCCTTGCTGGTGGAGGCCCCCTACGACGGGCTGTACGACCTGTACCTTATGAGCAAGGTGGACTTCTACAACCGGGAGGCCGACAACTACAACAACTCCGCCCTGGCGTACAACGCAGCGCTGGACGAATGGCGGAAACAGTATCACCGCAGGCACCTGCCCATCGGCGGCGGGGGTCTGACGGGGCTATTTTAGGAGGAGGGGCGAGATGAACCTGCCATACATGACGGCGGCGACCGGCAAGAACCGCAAGCAAATCATCGCCTTTGCCGGGCTGAACTACGGCCAGGGAGCCGGAGACGGCGAACTGGCAGAGAGCTGGGGCCTCTCCTCCGCCCGCTTCCCGTGCCTCAGTCAGCGGGACGGGCGCAAGACCGCCGGGACCTACACCAGCCCCACGGGGCTGTACGCACGGGGGAAGCTGTGCGTGGTGGACGGGACCGACTTTCTCTATGACGGCAAGGTGGTGGGCCATGTGACTGCGGGCGAAAAGCAGTTTGCCACCATCAACACCAAAATCGTCATTTTCCCCGATAAGGTCTACTACGACACGGAGGCGGAGAAGTTTGGGATGCTGGCTGCGGAATACCCCGGCTTCCCCGGCGACGTGACCTTCACGGCCAACACCCTGACCGTGCCGGAGCAGAGCTACATCGACCAGGCGGCGGAAAACGCAGAGACCAAGGGCAGCGTGGCCGCTGACACATCCATCACCGCCTACACCGGGGCCAGCGTGAACAAGACCACGGGAGCGCTGACTATGAGCGGCGGGACCGCAGGGACCCCGGACAAGCTCAAGGCGGGCGATTACATTCAATACGACTGCGACAGCTCCAAGGAGTACATGGTGGTACAGAGCAGCGCAAAGCAGAGCGACGGGACCTACCAGATCACCTATCTGCTGCACACGGCGGCGCTGCACAAATACCCAGGCTTCGACGAGCTTTTCAAGGCCGGAGACGCAATCGAAATCTCCGGCTGTACGACCTGCGCCGCGAACAATGGCAGCCACATCATCCGCTCCCTGGAGGCGCGGAAGCTGACCTTCACCAAGGACATCTTCACCAAGACCGGCGTGGAGGCCGGGACGGTGATGCTGGAGCGGAAGGTGCCGGACCTGACGTGCATCTGCGAGTGCGATAACCGCATCTGGGGCGCAGAGGGCAAGACCATCTACGCCAGCGCCCTGGGCGACCCGACCAACTTCTACGTCTACGACGGCGTGTCCACGGACAGCTACGCCGTGGCCGTGGGCACGGAGGGCGAGTTCACCGGGTGCATCGCCTACTCCAGCACGGTGCTGTTCTGGAAAGAGAATTGCCTGCACAAGGTCCTGGGCAGCTATCCGGCGCAGTATGAAATCTACACCTACACGGTGCCCGGCATCCAGAAGGGCAGCGAGAAGTCCCTGGCCGTCATCAACGAGACGCTGTTCTACAAGGGCCGCAACGGCGTGTACGCCTACTCCGGCGGGACCCCGGAGCTGCTGACGGAGAACTTCGGGACCCGGCGCTTCTTCGACGCGGTGGGCGGCACGGACGGCGAGCGCTACTACATCTCCATGCGGACGGAGAAGGGCGACTGGGAGCTGTACGTCTTTGATACGCTGCGGGCCATCTGGCTGCGGGAGGACGCGACCCACGCGCTGGACTGGGCCTATCTGGACGGGACGCTCTACTTCCTGGACGGGGCCACGGGCAAGCTGATGACCACCGGGCAGGACTACTCCGAGGAGGGCCTGGTGAACTGGAGCGCAACGCTGTGCCAGATGGACGAGACGAGCCACGGGCGCAAGTGCTATTCCAAGCTGTACCTGCGGGCGGACCTGGATGCCGGGGCCTGGCTCAAGGTGGAGATCAGCACGGACGGCAAGCCCTTCCGGCAGGTGTTCTCCACCCACAACGAGCGGGCCAAGACCCTGCAAGTCCCCATCCTGCCGGTGCGGTGCGACAACTTCCGCATCCGGCTGTCCGGCAAGGGCGGATGCCTGGTCAAGAGCATCATCCGGGAGTTCGCCCTGGGCAGCGAATATTAAGGGGGTGACAGGTCATGGCAACCACCCTCCCCGGCTCCCCTCCTTCGTTTGACCGCAACGACGTGAACGGGACCGTAAAATCTCTGTGCAACTACACCAGAAACCTGCAAGAAAATCTGGACTTCATGCTGGGGCAGCTTCAAAAGAGCATGACCGCTATACAGACCAGTGTGGAGGGGCTGAACAGCAAGGTCTCCAGCCTGCAAACCACCCTCTCCGGGGTGCAGCAGAGCGTGAGCACACTGGGCAGCGAGTACAACAAGCTGGCAGCCCGCGTGACGGCGCTGGAGCAGAAAACCAACTGAAAGAGGAGGTAATCCGACATGGCAAAACCCGATATGTCCAGGAACAAAGACCTGGCGGGCAAGACCGTCTCCAAGGGCGGCTACAACATCAGCTATAACGAGAACGGCTATGCCACCAGCGCCATCAAAACCGGGAGCAAGACCGGCAAGGCCGCCGCGCCCAGCGCCGACACGGTGGGCGGCGGCGGCAGCGACCGGGGCAGCTACGGCGGCAGCGTATATGACCAGGAGCATTTTTCCAATGACGAGCTGCGGAGCGCGGCGGAGGTCCGGGCGGCAGCGGCGGCAGGCAAAACGACCTGGGCAGACGCCCACGACTATGTGGAGCGCATCCGCAGCAACTACGGCTATTCCGGCGACAGCGACGGCAGCCGCTACATCCCCCTGGAGATGGGCGGCGGCGGACGAGGAAACGGAGGCGGCGGCTTCTCCTACGAGGCGGCCCCCACCTACACCAGCCGCTACCAGAACCAGATCGACGACCTAACCCGCCAAATCCTTAACCGGGAGGCGTTCAGCTATGACCCGGAGAAGGACCCCACCTATCAGCAGTACAAGGAGAGCTACACGCGCAGCGGCGAGCGGGCGATGCAGGACACCCTGGGGCAGGTCAGCGCCCGCACAGGCGGCCTTGCAAGCAGCTATGCGGGCAGCGCAGCGCAGCAGACCTATGACAACTACATGGGGGCGCTGGCCGATAAAATCCCGGAGCTGAAACAGCTTGCCTACTCCATGTACCAGGACGAGGGCAACACCCAGAGGGCAAACCTGGAAATGCTGGTGGCCCTGGAGCAGGGCGACTACGCCAAGTACGCCGACCTCCTGGCCCAGTACAACACGGACCGGAGCTTTGACTACGGCGTGCATCGGGACAATATCAGCGACGAGCGCTACAACAACGAGTGGAACTATTCCGTGGGCCGGGACCAGATCGCGGACAAGCGCTACGAGGACGAGACCTCTTACAACCGGGAGACCTACAAGGACGAGACGGAGTACAACCGGGCGCTGGCAAAGGCCCAGACCCTCGCGGCGGGCGGCGACTTCTCCGGCTACAAGGCCCTGGGGTACACGGACCAGGAGATCGCGGGCCTCAAGAGCGCATACAACAAGGCACAGGCATCCGTTCGCTCCGGCGGAAGCAAGAGAGGCGGTTCAAGCGCCAGCGAGGACGTGTACGCAGGAATGTACAAGGCGGGCATCCGCAGCGAGGGCGACGCATACGCCTGGCTGCTGTCCGCCGGGTACAACCCCACCCAGGCCGGAAAGCTGGCCGGGTATTACGCCGACTGGATGAAAAACCAGGGCGGCAGCGGAAACAGCGGCAGCGGTGGAAAGACGAGCCTGGACTGGGACCAGGACGAGGGCATCTTCACCTGGAACGGGAAGCAGTATAACAGCGTGACCTCCCTGGCCGCTGCTATTGATAGCGCAGGGCTGTCCGACGAAGAAAAGCGGACCGTCGAAAGGAAATTTAAGCTGTTCGGCTTTGACATTAGCTTCTCCTGACGGAATTGGAGGATGACATTATGGCAGTTACGATTTCACAGAAAAGCACAGGGAAAAGCTGGAGTTCCACCGGCCAAAAGCGCGATGTGGACACTAAGGCATCCAATCAGGGACAGGCCGGGGCCGCGCAAGCGGCTCCCGGCTATTCCAAAACGGGAACAGTTGATGGTGTGCGCGAACAATGGAACAGCGGGAAGGTCACTATTTCCCGCACTGTAAAGCCCACCGTTCCGCAGACCACGGCGGAAAAGCCTGCGGAGAAGCGGGGCTTCTTCTCCCGCCTGGGAGACACCATCCGGGGCGGGGCCAAGGGGTCCATGGCCTCCAACAGCAACGCCATGAGCACCTTCTACGCCATGGGACAGGGCGGACGCGACGCGCAGAACCGGGAGTACCTGGCGGAATATTCACACAACTTGGAGCGGGCCAAGCTGGACATGGACGCCATGCTGGCGGAAAACAAGGAAAAGCCCGGAAGCTGGAACGAGCGGGACATCCAGAGCCAGCAGTACATTATCGACGACTGGCAGCGGAAGTATGACGCGATGGCGAAGGTGCTGGACGAGCAGGTGCAGCAGAAAGCGACCCAGGCCAGTTATGAACTGGCGGACGACATCCAGCAATCCTCTGCCCAGGACATTGAGCGGGCCAAAGAAGGGCTGGGCGGCGTAGGCCGTGTGCTGGTGGACGCAGGCGCTTCCATGACCCAGACAGCGCTTGACACAGCGGCCAACGCCCTGCTGGGAACGCCGGGCAGCATGGGAGCTTTTGCCATGCGTGCGTTCGGCGGCGGAACGCAGCAGGCCCGGCAGGACAACCCCAACTCCACCCTGGAGCAGCAGGTGCTCTATGGCACGGCCTCCGCCGCAAAGGAAGTCTTTACGGAGAAGATGTTCAACATCGCCCTGCCGTTCAGCCATGCCTATGGCGGCGGCGCATTGGACGACGCCGTGGAGCGGGGCATCCGCTCCGCTGTGAACCGCTTTGCAAAGACGGACGCGGGCAAGCGCGTGCTGGGCGGCGCGCTGACCTTCGGAGCCGGAGCGGTCGGTGAGGGACTGGAGGAGTTCATCGGAGACTGGATGGAGTGGCAGATGCCCCGCATCTACGGCGGAGACGCGGCCAGTGCCGGAGAGACGCTGGAAAACTCCCTGTATGACTTCCTTGTGGGCGCGGCCTCCGGTATGATGGGCGGCGTTATCACCCCGGCCACCTACCACTACAACGTGGGCGAAACCGGCGCCCAGCAGGAGACCACCGCTCCCACACCGCAGACAGAAGCGACACCCCAGGCCACGGCGGCCAATGAGCTGCTGACCCAGGCAGCGGAGCAGGCAAGCCAGAACGGAAGCATCCACGGAAAGATGGCGGACCGTATTCTGGCTGACCAGGATGCCATGGCAGCCCTGGAGCAGGCGGCGGGTCGGGTGGTACAGGACGGCATGACCAAGAGCCAGCAGCGCAAGGCCGTCAAGAGCGCCGTGGCGACCCTTGCAAGGACGCAGAGCGACGTTTCTACGAACGCGAGGGAAACTGCCCCCACCGTAACGGAAGCCCGGCAGACGGCCACGCAGGAGACCGTGCGCCCCGCCATGCAGGTGGAGCAGCAGCGCCCTGCGGCGCAGCAGGCGTATGACATCCGCCGCGTGCGGGACGCTGCGGCCAGCCTGGGCGAGAACGGGGCCAAGGCCCTCTCCGCCAGCTACGACGGCAGCGTGCGGGCCGACGACTACTACGCAGGCTTCGCCTCCTATTACGAGGCGGGTATCAACGGCGCAGACATGGCAAGGGTGGACAGCGACTACGGCAGCCGCCTGACGGAGGCCCAGCGCTTCGCGGCCTACTCCGCCGGACAGAACGACGCCGCCCTCTCCCTCCAGCGTGAACAGCAGGCGGCCAAGTATGCCAAGGTGGCCGGAGAGGACAGCGGTCTCGTTTATGACGACTTCTTGAAGCAGGCCGTGGAGAGCGGCAGGCCGTTGCAGGACAAGCAGGGCCGTGCCATTCTGGACGCTAACGGTGAGAGCCGCGTCTATCTGACCGCCGAGACGGCGGCCAAGGTCAACAGAGTTGCCAAGGCCCTGGGCGTGCGGGTGCAGTTCGTGGACAGCGTGCGCGGCGGAACGGCCAATGCCCAGATCAGCGGCAGCACGGTGCTGGTGGAACGGAACAATGAAAACCCTGTACTGGCTATTGTGGGCCACGAGATGACCCACCGGATGCAGGAACTTGCCCCTACGGAGTACCGGACGTTCCGGGACATCGTGGCACAGGAGGAGCAGGACAGCATCCAGAAGCGCATCGACAGCTACGCCGCGCAGGGCGTGGAGCTGACCTATGAGCAGGCCATGGACGAGGTGGCGGCGGACTATGCGGGCCGCCTCATTGACGACGGCAAGGTGCTGGATGACTTCATCGAGCGGCACCGGGATGACCGGACGCTGCTGCAAAAGGTCCGGGACGCTATCCGCTCCCTCATTGATAAGCTGACTGGGGCCGAGAAGAAAAAGGCCCAGACCGCCGAGGGGAAGCTGACGGCAGCCTTGGAGGCGGCAGCCCGGCAGGCAAAGACCTTGCAAGGAGAGGGCGGCAATGATACAATGGCCGCAACAAGAAATTCTTTGAAGGAGGACGGCAAGGATGGACAAGAAAGCGAAACTGGCGGCAGACCTGGCACAGGCAGCCGAGAAGGATATGGGCAGAGCGCTGACCGAGAAGGAAAAGGCCAAGATGGACGAGTTCGCAGAGAGCTTTCTGCTGCTTCTGGACGACACGGAGGAGTAAACCCGTCTTTCGGGGCCAAACCGGTGCGCTCCTGGGCGGAGGGCCACACGGTGGAACCGGCCAAGGGCAGCGTGGCCTACGCAGAGCAGCGGACGGCGGTGGACTACGGCGTGCCGAGCTTTGTTGTGGCGGATGCGGCATGGGCCAAGAACAAGGGCAGCACCCCGGCGTTCTCTGCCGATGGGCAAATCTTCTTCCGGGAGACTCTGCCGGAGAAGAACCGGGGGATGTTTGCCCCCCACGAGGTCACTCATGTGATGCGGCAGGTAGGCTACAAGCCTTACCTGGACTTTGTGGAACGGACGCCAACGATGCTGAATATGAGCGATGGGATGACCCGTGTGCTGCTGAACCATGTGGCAGAACATCAGCATACCACGCTGGAAAATGCAGACCCGGCCCAACTCTATGACGAGTTCAACGCGACGATGTACGGGCATATCGCGGTGGGCAAAGCAGATATGTTCGTGGACGGTCCTGCGGCCCATGTGTTCCACGACTTCGACGCATACGCCAAGGAGTTGGGCGAGCTGCACGAGCGCTTTAAGGCCGACAACCAGAAAGAGACGAAATTCTCCCTCAAGACCCCGGTGGAGGAGACGGACAAGCTGCTGGCCCTGCACAACAAGGACGAGAACAGCATCCTGGCTGCCATCAAGCTGGGTGGCCTGCCCATGCCCTCCATCGCCATTGTAAAAGCCAGGGACGGGCACACCAAGTACGGCCCCATCTCCCTTGTGTTCAGCAAGGACACCATCGACCCACAGCTATTCCGCGCCAACAAGGTGTACGGCGGCGACGCCTGGACGCCGACAGCTCCGCGAGTAGATTACCCCGTGAACAGCAAAAAGGCATCCCAGGTGGAGCACGAGCTGCACCGGCTGGCCGGGGATGTCTCCGTGGCCGGGGGCATCTTCGGGAACAGCGCCGCCCTGCGCTCTATTGGCATCGACGACACCAGCACCAGGAGCACGGCAGAGCTGGCGGAGAAGCTGGCCTCCACGGACACGGTGCGGGCGGCCTATCTGGCAGACCAGGGCAAGAGCCTGGAGCCGGTGAAGATGGACAAGGTGTGGGACAAGTTCGGTAACGACACCCTGCAAAAGGTGGTTGACCGCCTGGGCGTGAACACGCTGGCCGAAATCGAGGCCAGCCTGGAGACCGGCGAGAGCGTGAAGGACGCCCTGGGCGAGAATGCCGAGGTCATCCGCGACATTCTCCGGGACTACTACCGGGAACAGGGCGAACCCATGCTCCGCAGAATGGCCGTCAAGAGGCATTGGACCGACGCGGAGATCAACGAAAGACGGCAGACCCGCATCGACAATTCCATGGACGGCGTTTCCATCTTCACCCTGGAGGACATCGTTCGCCACGCATGGGATATGTACCAGGACGGCGGCGCGACCAAGGGCGAAATTGACCGGATGGCTACCTCTGACGCGCTGCGCAGCGCCGTGGATGACCACGCCGTTGAGGAGTGGATTGCGGGGAAGCTGGACGGCCTGCTGGGCGAGGCGGGCATCTACAATGGCAAGGACCCCTACACCCCCTCCGGCAATCTCCGCAGCTTCTCGCAGCTCCACTATGCCTACACCCTGGAGAACATCGTCAAGGCGATGAAGGAGGGCCAGGAGGAGCGCGGCGGCAACACCTGGGGCGCAAGCGCCAAGACCCTGCAATCCGTGGCGACGCCGGAATACCGCAGCATCCAGGAGATCAAGGCGGACAGCGGGCGGCTGGGCATGGACGAGGGGGCCGAGTATGAAGCAAAGCTCCAGGCCATTGATGACCAGATCGGCAGCATCATCACGAAGATCAAGCAGGGAAACAAGGCTCATTCCGACAATTCCTTCGTCGAGAGCGACATCATCGGCAGCATCCTGATGGAAACGTCCAAGGGCAAGAGGACGGTGGACGCTATCATGCGGGCCTTCTCCAAGGAGGGGTACAAAATCAGCAGCCAGACGGCCCAGGACATCCAGGCCGTCTACCAGGCGGCGGCGGAAATGCCCACCGGCTACTTTGAGGCCAAGCCCCAGCGGGCCGTCGGCTTCGACGAAGTGCTGGCCGCCGTCATCCCCGATGACAGCAGCAAGAAACTGCGGGACGGTCTGGAGCAGGCCGGTGTGCGGATGCTGGAATACAAGACCGGAGACGACGCGGACCGCCTTGCCAAGATCAACAGCGTGGACGACGCCCGCTTCTCCCTCAAGGCCGGGACGGAAAGCAAGAGTGTTGCCGCCTTGCAAGAGGAAAACCGACTGCTGCGGGAGCAGATGAAGGACTATATCGCCATCCAGCGCCGAAACGGGAAGCTCCAGGAGAGCCGGGACTACTGGCAGGGCCAGACCCGGCGGACCCAGCGCGTGACCACAGACAAAAAGGCTGTGACCGCCGCCGCGAAACAGCTTATCCAGAACTACGGGGCCGACATCGCGGTGAAGGACATCCAGGGAGACCTCCAGAGCCTCTATGACTACATCGCCAGCGGCTACGACGGCAAGGACGAGCTGACCTACACCGAGGCTCGCCGCCGGGCGGAGGACATCGCGGAAACCCTGGTGAGCAACGCGGTGGCCGTGGACAGCGATATGTACGATGCGTACAGCGACCTGCGGGACTACCTGCGGACGACCAAGATCATCTACGGCAAGGAGTACCACGGGGACATCGCGGACTACGGCGACTTCCGCAAGCGGCAGTTCGGACGGCTGAACCTGGGCAGCGAGGGCCACACCAACATCGACCAGGTGTACCAGGAGCTTTCCTCCCGCTGGCCGGAGTTTTTCAGCGAGCAGGAGCAGACCCACCCAACGGACCAGCTCCTCCATATCGTGGAAGTGCTGGACGGCATCAGCGAGATCAACGAGTACAACCCCTTCTCCCGCTACATGGACCAGGCCGTGACCGGCGCGGCGAACGAGATCATGGAGACCTTCTTCGACCTGCCCCAGACGCGAAAGACCTTTGCGGACCAGCAGGCATTGAAGCTGGAGAACGCCAAGGCCAAGGGCCGGGAGCAGGTCCAGAAGGTGCGGGAGCAGTACACCACCCGCCTGGCAGAGCAGAAAGCCCGGAGCGAGGAACGGCTGGACCAAGCCATCCTGGGCGAGAAAATGGCCGGAGGCCGGGAACTTGCCAAGCAGAAGCGTTTGGATGCAGAACGGATACAGAAGGTGCGGGAGCAAAATGCTGCCCGCCTGGCGGAACTGCGGGAGCAGAACCGGCAGCGGGTACAGAACGCCATCGCCAAGGAGCGGGAGACCCGCGAGCGGCAGATGGGTGCTCTGAAAGACCGCTATGCGGCAAAGGACGCAGCGGGCCGGGAACGCCGGGCGGCCCGTGAGCTGCGGGCCAAAATCACCCGCCATGCAAGCGCTCTGTCCCAGAAGCTCCTCCGCCCCAGCGACCAGCACCACATCCCGGAGGCTATGCGCGGAAGCGTGGCCGCTATGCTGGAGAGCATCAACCAGGAGAGCCAGTACACCCTCGACGAGAACGGCAAGCGGGTGAAGGATGGCAGCGGAATCCCCACCAAGCGAACCGAGGCGTTCCGCGCCCTCAAGGAGCAGTACGCCAAAATCGTGGCCGAGGGCGGGGATATGGTCATTGACCCCTCCCTGCTGGGCAGCGACGCCGACGGCATCAAGGGCGGCTTTGATGCGGTCATCGCCATGAAGGACACCAAGCTGGCCGACATGAGCGTGGCGCAGCTTCAAACCGTGTGGCAGGTGGTCAAGGCCGTGGAGCACAGCGTGAACACGGCGGGGAAAGTCCTGTCCAAGGCCAAGTACGCCAGGACGGCGGACTGGGCGCAGGCTCTCTCCATCGGGACCAGCAGCCGCCGGGCCAAGAACAGCCTGACCCGCAACCACGCCCTCATTGACCTGGAGACCCCGTACACCTTCTTCTCCCATTACGGAGAGGCGGGCAAAGCAGTCTACCGGATGCTGCGGGACGCGCAGGACCAGCAGCAGCTCATGGTGGACCATGTGGCCGAGGAGGTCCGCAAGATCGTGGACCCCAAGACGGTGAAGAAGCTGGAGGCGACCACGCATACCTTCATCACGGAGCGAGGCGAGAAACTGACCCTTTCCACGGCCCAGGTGATGGAGCTGTACGAGCTGGTGAAGCGCAAACAGGCCCACGACCACCTGCTCAAGGGCGGCGTGGTCCAGCCAGAGATCAAAACCTCGCAAATCCGGCGCGGCACGGACAGCATCCGCCTGACGGAGGGCGACCTGGTGAACATCACCGGGACGCTGACGCCGGAGCAGGTGAAGATCGCGGACGGCCTGCAAGGACTGACCCGTGGCGTGCTGGCCGACTACGGTAACAAGGCCAGCATGGAAGCCTACGGTTATAAGAAGTTCACCGAGAGCGACTACTGGCCCATCAAATCGGCCAAGGAGGGCCTGCACAGCAACATCGAAAAGGGCGGAAACAACACCCGCTCCATTAAGAACATCGGCATGGCAAAGACCACGATGCCCCACGCGAGCAACGCCCTGGACCTGGCGGGTATCTTCACCACCTTTGCCAACCACGCCTCCGACATGACGGACTATGCCTCCTGGCTCTGCACGATGGAGGACATCAACCGCCTGTTCAACTACCAGTTCCGGGACGAGGAGGGCAACCCCACCGGCAAGACCATCAAGGGCCTGCTGGACCGCGTGGGCGGCCCTGGCAGTCAAAAATACTGGCACAACCTGATGGAGGACATCCAGAACGGCATCAACGCCCCCGGCGACAGCCCCATGTGGGACATCGCCGGAAAGACCATCGGCGGCTTCAAGGGCGCAGCCGTGGGCGCGAACATCCGCGTGGTCATCCAGCAGCCCACGGCGTTCTTCCGGGCGGCGGCGGTACTGGACCCCCAGGACATGGCGCGGGGCCTTGCAAGAGGCGTTACGCGGGGCAGCGGATGGAAGAAAGCCCTGCAATACTCCCCCATCGCCATGCGGAAGGATGCGGGCGGCTTCGACATCTCCAGCCCCTACAAGATGACCGAGACGCTGTTCGACAACCGGACGAACGTGCGGAAGCTGAACGACGCCCTTTCCGCCCCTGCGGGCGCGGCGGACGCCGTGACCTGGGGTAAGCTGTGGAACGCCTGCGAGTGGGCCACGGCGCGGGAACACCAGGGCCTCACCAAGGGCAGCGAGGCGTTCTACCGGCAGACGGCAAAGCTGTTCGCGGAGGTCATCGACCAGACCCAGGTGGTAGACGGCGTGCTCCAGCGGTCCAACATCATGCGCTCCAGCAACGCGGTGGTGAAGCAGGCGACCAGCTTCATGGGCGAGCCTATCATGAGCCTCAACCTGCTGATGCGGGCCTATGACCAGGTGCGCTACGAACAGAACAGCCAGAAGCGCGGCAAGGCCATCAAGACGATGGGCCGGGCGGCCACGGCCCTGGTGGTGACAAACGTGGTCAACGCTCTGGCCCAGAGCCTTATCGACGCCATGCGCGACGATGACGAAGATAAAAAATACTGGGAGCGCTTCCGGGCTGCGTTCACCGGCATCTCCGGTGACGAGGAGACCCCCTGGGAGAAAGCCTGGAACGCCATCATGGAGGGCAACGTCGGCAGCAACATGAACCCCCTGGGGCAAATCCCCTTTGTGAAGGACGCGCTGTCCATCATGCAGGGCTACGACGTGTCCCGCACGGAAATGGAGATCGTGTCCGACCTTATCCAGGCCGGACAGACGGCCATCCAGAGCGCCGACGGCCAGGGCAAGCGGACCAGGGCCTACGCCCTCAAGGGGCTGCTGGCCGCCGGTGCAAAGATGTTCGGCATCCCGGCCTCCAACCTGACGCGGGATATGTGGGGCCTGGCCCGGAGCGCGGCGGTGGAGACCGGCAACATCCCGCTCCAGTATGAGATGGAAAAGGCTATCTACAACATCTCCAACACCGGCAACAAGAACCGCTATTACGCCATTCTGTACCGGGCGCTGGAGCGGGGCGACATGGACACCTACCAGCACATCAGGGACGACCTGATGAACAGCATGGGCGTGGACGGCGCAAGCATCGACAGCGCCATGCGGAGCCGCTACAACAAGGCCGTTGAGAAGGACCCGGACTACACCCTGCCCCAGAGGGCGCGGGACCTTATCGGCAGCCGGGACAAATACGCCCCGGCCAAGGAGAAGGAGGAGACCTTCGGCGCGGACGACCTGGGCAGCAGCGCCTACCGGGCATACTCCGACCAGCGGGCCAGCGACTACCGCAGCATGGCCGACGACCTGACGAGCAGCCCTATTTTCCAGGGAATGGACGACGAGACCCGCGACAAGGTGCTCAAGGCAGCCTATGATCTGGCCGACAAGAGCGCCCTGGCGGACCATTCCGACGGGCAGTACGAGGTCAGCACCAAGTGGATGGCCCAGGCCGACGACGCAGAGGCCCAGGGCATCGAACCCTGGGAGTACGTCCTGTTCCACACCGCCTACAACGAGATGGAAGGGACCAAGGACGCAGACGGCAAGACCGTGAAGGGCGAGGCCAAGAGCGACCATGTGCGGGAATGGCTGGAGGACTTCTCCGGCCTGACCGACGAGCAGCGGGCTTTCCTCTGGGGGACCGTCTACACCAGCGAATGGTAAAGAAAGAAGGGCCGGGAGTTAATCCCAGCCCTTCTTGTTTTCTTCAAACGCTGCCGCCGTAGCCGCACGCTCTACAAAATCGGCCTTGTCTGCGTCCGTGTCTATCCCGTGCGAGCGGAAATATTTGTCCAGTTCCCCGTCTCTTTTGAGTGGAATTTCCAAGGACGGGTGCCGCTTTCGCTCTCCGCTCTCGCGCAAGTCCCAGAACGAACGGAGAATGAAATAGACAATCAATGCGAGAAATATTGCTTTTCCCATACGTTCCCTCCTCATGGCCTGCATACGGAGCAGGCGTATTTGTCGTCCCGCTCCGCGTCTGCGGGCGTTTTATAGTAGACCTTGTTTTCCTCCAGGATGTTGTCCGCATAATCGCAGGTGAGCCGGTGGTACTTATCGCTGTTAGCACTTGCTACCACTTCCTCCGCCCGCTGGGCGCTCACCACCGCCGCCTTTGCCGCCGGAGCTGCCGAGGCGGGCCGCGTAGCAAAGAGCAGCGCTATGGCAAAGAAAACGGCGCAGAGGACCAGGGCAATATTGCGCTGCAAGACATATTTCCGCTGCTGCTTCCCCTGCTCTGCGATTTCTTTCTCAAGGAGTGAAGCGCGAATTTTCAAGTATTCTTCATTTGTCATTTCTGTTCCCTTTAGGCTCATAGGGCAATCCCTCTCTTTCAAATTTTTATCTGCTTCGGGGCGAAAAGGATGCGGGGCTTTGATATGCTCAATGGGAAAGGCAGGTGATACCAATGGAGTGGAACATCATTGTGGGACTGGTATGCACGGTGCTGGGTGCTGTCATCAGTTATGCCACCTTCTCCCGCAACAAGGGAAAAGACGACAGGAGCAACGGCCAACAGCTCGGCACCGTTTTGACAGAGCTGGGGTACATCAAGTCCAACACGGACGAGATCAAGACGGAACAGCGAGAGCAGCGCAAGACCAACACAGCGGTGGAGGGCCGTCTGGCTGCCGTGGAGGCCAGAGCCAAGTCCGCACACCACCGCATTGACCATCTGGAGGCGGTACGAGATGAAGAACATTAAGACGACCACGCGGCGGCTGTTCGTGACAACGCAGATCGCCGCGCTGGGGTGGGTCACGATGTCCTACCTCATCGCCCTGTACGCCACGGTGCGGCTGGGCCAGGTGTTCCCGGTGGTGGACCTGTCCGAGCAGGCCATCGAGACCATCCTGGGCGTGAACGTCCTCAAGGTGGTGGAGAACATCTTTGAGCACAACGACGGGGTGGTGTTCGGCAAGAGCAACGCACCGGAGAAGAAAATCAAACGAGATTGCTAAAGGAGGAAATCGAAATGAAAACCTATATCGGCACGAAAATCATTGAGGCGGTCCCCGCTATTCGCAAGGGCTGCAAAGTCTATGAGAAGGACCAGCCCATCGCCATGGGCATGGTCCCCGATGAGGAGGGCTATAAGGTCTGCTACCCGGACGGCTACGAGAGCTTTAGCCCCAAGGCCGTGTTTGAGGAAGCGTACCGCCCCATCGACAGTATGAACTTCGGGCTGGCTATCGAGGCCATGAAGAAGGGGAAGAAGTGCAGACGGGCGGGCTGGAACGGAAAGAACCAGCACATTGAGCTGGCCTCTGCCATCAGTTACACGTCCCCGGCTGGCACAATCGTCAATGCCGAGCACGCGGCCATTGGGAACAAGGCTATCGCATTCTGCGGCACTTCCGGCGTGCAAATGGGATGGCTTGCAAGCCAGGCGGATATGCTGGCCGACGACTGGGAAATCGTGGAGTAAAGGAAGGAGCACATCATGGATATTACGACCATCATTGAAGCGGCGGCTGCCCTTGTGGCTGCCGTCATCACCGCCGTGGGCATTCCCTATATCAAGAGCCGGACCACGGCCCAGCAGCAGGCGGAGATCAATGCCTGGGTGAAAATCGCCGTGACGGCTGCGGAGCAAATCTACCGTGGCAGCGGGCGCGGCGAGGAGAAGAAAGCCTATGTCCTCAACTGGCTGGCGGAGCACGGCATCACTCTGGACGAGGACCGCATCGACGCGCTCATTGAGGCCGCCGTCTACGAACTCAACCACGGCGTTCTGAAAGAAGGTGCGGGCAATGAGTAACAGCCCGCTGGTCAGCTACACCAAGCTGTCCCCCAACCATTCCGGCAAGCGCAAGCACGCCATCGACACCATCTCCATCCACTGTATGGCCGGGAACCTGTCCGTGGAGCGCTGCGGCGAACTGTTCCAGAACAAGGAACGCCAGGCCAGCAGCAACTACGGCATCGGCAGCGATGGGCGCATTGGCCTGTATGTGGACGAGGCCAACCGTTCGTGGTGTACCTCCTCCGCCAGCAACGACAACCGGGCCGTCACCATTGAGGTGGCGAACACCGTTGCCAAGGACCCGTGGCCGGTCTCCGACGCGGCCTACAAGTCCCTCATTGACCTGCTGGTGGACATCTGCCAACGCAACGGCATCCCCAGGCTGCTTTGGAAGGGAGATAAAAACCTCGTAGGTCAGGTAGACCGGCAGAACATGACCGTCCACCGCTGGTTTGCGGCGAAAGCCTGCCCTGGCGACTGGCTTTACAGCCGCCACGGCCAGATCGCCGCAGAAGTCAACAAAAGACTGGAGGCCGCAAAGGCCGGAAAGGATGAAGAAACTATGGACACCAAACAGCTCACGAGCTGCGCCGACACCGGGGACAACCCCTCCGCCTGGGCCAAGGAGGCCACCGACTACTGCAAGCGCAAGGGTATCTTCGCCGGAGACGGTGCGGGCAACTACGGATGGCAGAAGCCCATCACCCGCGAGGCCACGGCCCAGATCATCTACAATCTGCTGGAGGCCGCCGGTATGCTGGAGAAGCTGCCGGACGTGAAGTGAGATATTCCCACTTTTTGTACCAAAACGATAAAGGTTGTAAATCTTTATTACAAAGATAGCCCTTTTCCGTGGTACTGTCAAGGTGCCAAGGAGGGGCTGCGTGTGAAGATTTACGATTTTGAGGGACAAAAGAATATCTCCGGCGACCGCATCCACCAGGTGCGGGCGACCAAACGCATCTCCCAGGCGGACCTCGCTGCGAGGATGCAGGTCAAGGGCGTGTTCATCGAGCGGGAGGCCATCAGCAAGATAGAGACCGGGGACCGCTTCGTGACGGACTACGAGCTGATGATCTTTGCCGAGGTCCTGGGCGTGACGATGGACTGGCTGACCGGAAAAGAATAAAAAATTTTGAAATCCCCCTACGGATAGTAGGGGGATTTTTGCATCTTCCGGGGCTATTGACATGGCCGAAAAAAGTGTGCTAAAGATATACAAATGCTATGCAAAAGTATTGCAAATGGAGGTTTTCCTATGCCGAGATATAAGGGCGCACACTTGACCTGGAACGACAGATTGACCATTGAAAAAATGCTCCGCGAGGGGTACAGCAAGCCGCAGATCGCCCGCTATCTGGGCGTGCATCACAGCACGGTCTACGACGAGTGCCGGAGGGGCGCGGTGGAGCTGAAACGCAGCGATCTGACCACCTATATCTCCTACTCCGCCGATGTCGCCAAGGACTACCACCTGGACCGCAAGAAGAACATGGAAAAGCCTCTGAAAATAGGCAAAGACCACCGGCTGGCCCGGTGGCTGGTCAAAACCATCTCCGAGGGGTATTCCCCGTCTGCTGCCTGTTCCATGCTGGGCAAAACGCCGGAGACCACCTTCTCCTGCACATTATGCCGTCAGACTGTGTATAAGTACATCGAGAACGGGGACTTGTGGCCCCTGACCAACAAGGAGCTGCGCTACAAGAGTGACCAGAAGCGGACCTACAACCGCGTGAAAGCAGCGAAAGCCCCCAGAGGGGATAGCATCGAGCATCGCCCGGAGCACATCAACAACCGGGAGGAGCCGGGCCACTGGGAGATGGACAGCGTAGTGGGCAAGAAGGGCACCAAGGCCGCCCTGTGCGTCCTCACCGGACGCGTGACGCGGGACGAGATCATCCGCAAGATGCACGACGACACCGCCGCCAGCGTCGTGGGAGTTCTG
>ERZ780060.375-NODE-375-length-17804-cov-4.000845_pt1 | contig 17804 bp, 30 predicted proteins | sample MGYA00511176_ERZ780060 | MGnify/ENA primary metagenome ERZ780060 (study PRJEB29588, sample SAMEA2148374) | human gut metagenome | biome: human gut; feature: human-associated habitat; material: faeces | place: Denmark | collected 2008/2010 ... | reverse complement strand
AACATGGGGCATTATCCGGGGTACACCACCCAGTACCTGAACGAGTTCATCGACAACTGAAGGAGGGGCGAAAATGGAGCAGTTGTCTCTGTTCGATATGAACCTGGGCCAGGAAATCCTCGCCACCTGCATCTGGAAGTATGAGGAGGAGGGGAAGAAGACCGAGCCCATCGACGACTGGATGCGGAAGCTCGTGCCCGACGGAGAATACGCGGTGATGATCGGAGAGCATCCGATGGTGCTACGGCGCACGACGCTGAAGCCGGACGAGGTTCCGAAGGGGCTGGAGTTCATGCACTACATGGTAGGAGATGTGGTGTACTCCGGCATATTTGTGGGCCGTGTGAGCGGCGAGGAAGAAATAGGAGGACAAAATGGAGAAGAAATATGAGCAGTTCAAGCTGAAATGGATGCTTGAGCACGGGCACACCCTGAAAGAACTCATTGACGAGCTCGAAGAGCTCCGGGAGGAGAGCGACCCGGACGAAACCCTGCAAGACATCTTTGATGAATGGGAGTTCGGCTACGGCTTCGGCTCCGAGATCTGGCCCTGCTACGAGGAATACCTGGACTGCGAAGGGGTGGCCGAGGAAAAAGGCTTCCTTGAGCAGGAGTTTGACTACATCGTGGGCTTCGCCGTTGAGAGTTGCTTTGACAACGAACTGGCCTGCCAGCAGTTCCGCAGCCTTTGGACTGCGTACTGCTTCCACCGGGGACTGGATGTAGACACCGAAGAATATGACGCCGCACTGGCCGGAATTTGGAAGGAAGTATCCGCCGGCGAGGAGGATACGGCGTACTGGAGCAACTTCGACAGCTTCGACCAGTTTATGTCGGCAGATCTGGCTTGAGGGGGAAGATATGAAAATTACGGTTGAACACGAGGTTCCGTGCGAGAAAGGAATGGAGGGGGAGTGTCTTTATCCCGGAGATTTCTGGGGGAAGGATGTCTGCAAATACCACACCCACCGAGATCGAACCCACGGAAAGAAGGCTCCGGTGGAGCGGCGGGTTCCGAAATGCACCCTGTTTGATGAATGGCTCCCCGGGGAGTATCAGAAATGCGAGAAGTGTCTGGAGGCGACGAGAAATGAAAAATGTGACTAATACGCTGGAGCTCATGGCGGCCGCTGGCAATCAGGGCGTAGCACTAAACGATACCGAAGCGGAAATTCTGCTCGGCTATCTGGAAGGGCACGACTATTGCCTGAAGATGGGGAAGAATCGCCGGCTCTGGCTCCATGACAATCAGGATGGAGAAAAGGACGACAACGACGACGCATATACCATCCGGGATGTTATTGAACTTTGCCAGGAGTTGAACGGTGAGATTTTGCTGGAAGAGGAGAGCAAGCAAACGCCGAAGCAGAATTACATCCTGGAGCTCAAAAAGGATGAAATGCTCCTGGAGCGGATGATGGAGAAAGCAGCGGTGGCCGTCCCGCCGGAGATTCGGGAGTACAAGGTTCAGATCACGGAGCACCTGACGAAGACCGTTTCCGTAAACGGAGAAAGCTGGGCTGACGCAGAACTGAAGGCGCGCGAGGCGTATGACAGGGGAGAGATCGTACTTAGCGCCGATGATTTTGCCGGCGTTATCTTCTCGCTTGGAGGTTGACAGACGATGAAACCGGAGGATGCGGCCATAAGGCTCTCACTACACCTGATGCAGTGCGGAATGATGATGCCGTTTGAGTGGGTGAAGGAGAACGGAGAGGGGAGCGAGCTTCAGCAGGCTTTCAGGATGGCGCTTGATGCCCTGCAAGAAAACGAAGAGCTTCGGAAAGAAAACGGTGTCGTCAAGGAAGAACTTGAGCGAGTGCGGAAGGCGTATGAAGATCTTTGCGGATACATAGACGAAGGAGGATTTCTGCGAAAGCAGTTTTGTGAAAACGGAAATTCGGACTTGGAGCCCTGCATTTGTCCATCCTTGAAAGAACACCCCGGGTATATAGACTCGGATGACTGCGAAGCCTGCGATCACTTCAGAAATTCGTGGAACATTCAATGAAAGGGGCGGCGAAGAACATGGAGCGAATGACGGAATACCAGATTGACGCCTTCGGCGTGAAAAGAGCCGTCCTTGTGGAAGCGGCAAATAGGAGCATTTGCACTGGTTGCAAAGAAGACTGTGATACATGCAGCCTCAAACGCGCAGTAGAGAGGCTTGCCGCCTACGAAGACACCGAGCTGGAGCCGGGACAGGTCAAGGACGGCATCGGAGACAAGGCGCCGTGTCCTTTGTGCGATAACGCAAGGGCCAACGGAGAACTTACCGACAGGAACGATCTGCATTACAAAACTGTCGGCGACAGCGAAGGTGGCTTCCGGGTGATGGTCGGAGCCGGATGGGGAAGGCCCATGCGGATCTTATTCGAGCAGCGGAGGAGAGTCCATCCGAACCGGAATGAAGAAGCCTGGATGACTGTCGGCATCTACGAACCGAAGTTCTGCCCGAACTGCGGGCGGGAGCTGCGGGAATACGGAGGCCAGAAATGAGTGATCTGCCCGAGAAAATCGTCCGTTTCGATGCTGTCAGGATCGAGTACGGGAAGCGGAAGATGTGTCAGTGTTATTCTCCGCACTACGAAATCGACTACCAGAACAAGATGGTCTACTGCCTCGACTGCGGGGCCATCGTAGACCCGCTGGAAGCCCTCATGCGGATCGCCAAGGACACGAAGCGGTGGGACGATTACACGCAGGAGATGCTGGAGCAGCGCCGGCAGATTATGAGCTACCAGCCCAGGCGGGTGGTCATCAAAAAACTGGAGAAGCAGTATGTGAAGAATGACCGGGTGAACCTGGAGCCGACTTGCCCCAGATGCGGACGGGCGTTTGAGCTCGAAGAACTCCTGAATACCCCGTGGGTACACAGGGAGTTCGCAAAGTTGAAAGAGGCGGAGCATGAAAGGGAAGAAGGGTCGGAAGAAACCTGACTGCTACGAAGCATATCGGCCGGGAATTTGCCTCGGGCGAATGACCAGCAGGGGAACGGTATCGAGCCGGTGTCTCAAGTGCCGGTGGCTCGAAGAAAATGTCAAGAAGCGTTAGAAGGGAGGCGGTGTAAATGGCAAGGGGTAGACAGCAGAAGTGGATCTGTATGGACTGCAAAAGTGAGTTCAGCGTCCAGGGGCATACGCCGAAGTTCTGCTGCGCCTGCGGCTCCGAGAACATAGGGAGGGCCCCGAGCTTTGAGCTTGTCGCCCACTTCGAGGAGCAGAGAAAAGCCCTCGATGACCTGTGCGTGGAGCTGAACCCCGTTTATGCCAGGTACACGGAGCTGAAAAGTAGGTACGACACCATCATGGGATACTGGAGGCAGCAGAGAAGGCGAGGATACATCTCTGCGGAAGAACTCCGGGATCTGGCGGAGAAATTCGACGGGGCGAAGCTCGCAGCACCCGATTCCAGCGATTACAGCGGATCGTAGCTATACTTACCCCATTCGGGTAAATTCCAGCGGATTTAGGAGGATTTATGGGCGAGACAAAAACAGCGAGAGAGATCGAGGATTGCGATGGATGCCCTCTTTACAAGGAGGACTGCCCCGGGGGATGGACTGGAGGCCCGAATGGGCCTATCGAACCGCCGTGCTGCTCCTGGAACGGAGACGAAGAAATCTATGAGGGGATGTACCGAGAAATGGATTATTCCCCCAGAGAGCTGAAGTGGCTCCAGGAGGAGTATGAGCGGAAGGAGGCAGAGAAACGAGAAGCCGAACATAGGGACCGCATTGAGCACCTGAAAGAGGAGGTCCTGGCTATAACCGGGAAAGGATACCGGCACATCGAAACGAGGGACGGTGGAGAGCTGTGCGATGACTGGAGGTGTCCCCGCTGCAACAGATGGAGCCGAGTGCGGTATCCGTACTCTCACGGAGGAGTTGTAGAGGCTTGGTGCAGCAGATGCGGGGAGAAACTGGTGTACTGCCGGGAACTCGAAGATGAAATGGAGGGAAGGAAATGAAAATTACGAAAGATGATGACTTTGGCGGTGCCGTCCTCAACTGTGCTGTCCGGTACGCTCTGGGCCGGAGAACCTACATGCCCGGGCTCGTCATGGACGAGATCCGCCCAATGCTGAAAGATTGCAGCGAGAGAACCTTGTGGTGCTTCGACCGGGACATCACGGAATGGCTTAGAGACGGAGCGCACGATCAGGATGATTACCTGATGGAATGGACGGCGTTCAGGAATGAGGTTCGCAAGGTCATCGAGGAGAGGAAGAAAGAAGATGGCCAAACCTGACGGGAGAGAGCACGAAAACGATCTGGACTATGAATGGCCCGGCGTAGGGAGGCTGAAGATCATGTTTCGGGGCCCAAGAACTGCGCTGCTGCGGTTTGACCCGGATATGGGCGAAAAAGGCCGCACAGAGGCCGCACAAAGGGCGGGAGAAGGCGACCATACACCAACCCTCGAAAACAGATAAACCCGTTCCTACGAGCGGCCATGCGATTTAAGAAGCACTTGCGAAAGCAAGGACAACTGATATAATGAAAGACAGGTGATAAAATGATCGAGCTGAACGGGAAATACAATACGGCAAAGATTTTCACAGGTGTCGTTGACCAGTCTGCCATCTCCCAGGTCATTGAGCTGCTGAACCAGGAGTTCGTGGCCGGAAGCCGTATCCGAATGATGCCGGACATCCATGCGGGAGCCGGCTGCACCATCGGCACCACCATGACCATCACGGACAAGATCGTCCCGAACCTGGTCGGCGTGGACATCGGATGCGGGATGGAAACCGTGCGCGTCCGGGAAGACCACATGGAGATGCAGCGCCTGGACAAGGCCATCCGGGAGCTGATCCCGGCCGGATTTGAGATCCGAAAGAGCGCCCATCGGTACGCAGACCGTGTAGACCTCGACAGCCTCCGATGCGCCAAGCATGTGGATCTCGACCGGGCCCGGCGGAGCGTGGGGAGCCTGGGCGGCGGCAACCACTTCATCGAAGTAGACCAGGATGACCAGGGACAGCTCTACATCGTAGTCCACTCCGGGAGCCGGCACCTCGGCCTGGAGGTGGCGAAGCATTACCAGGAGGCCGGCTACAAGGCCCTGAATAAGACGGACGAAGCCTCTATCCAGAAGTTCATCGACGAGATGAAGGCCGCCGGTCGCCAGAGGGAGATCCAGAAGGAACTGAAGCGCCTGAAGGCGGCAACGAACACCAGCGTTCCGAAGGCGCTGGCCTACGTCGAAGGCGGCCTGTTCGATGACTACATCCACGACATGAAAATCGTCCAGAAATTTGCCGAGCTCAACCGGCAGGCCATGATGGACGAGATCCTGAAGGCCATGAAGCTGCACCCGGAGGAGCAGTTCACCACCATCCACAACTACATCGACACGAGCGCCATGATCCTCCGCAAAGGCGCCGTTTCCGCAGCGGCGGGCGAGAAGCTGCTTATCCCCATCAATATGCGGGACGGAAGCCTCGTCTGCGTCGGGAGAGGGAATGAGGACTGGAACTGCTCCGCTCCGCACGGAGCCGGCCGGCTTATGAGCCGGGCGCAGGCGAAAGAGTCCTTCACGGTGTCCGAGTTCAAGAAGCAGATGGAGGGTATCTACACCACGTCTGTCGGCAAGGACACGCTCGACGAGTGCCCCATGGCCTACAAGGGGATGCAGGACATCCTGGACAATATCGGCCCGACGGCGGATGTCGTGAGCATCATCAAGCCGGTCTACAACTTCAAGGCCGGAGATGAAGGATGAATGAGGTGATTTGAATGGCAAGGCAGGGGAACGACGCCGCCTTCTCGGAGCTGTCCAGGCGGGCGGAGCGCCACCTTCGGGCAGGTATGCTTGCGGACTATACCGATGACCTCCGGCGGATGGCATCCGTTCTGCACGAAGAAGGGAGATACCACGACGAGCTGAAGGTTCGGATGCTCAACTTCCACGTCACGCTCAACTGTGGAGATACCCTGCCGGCCATTGACTGCGGGCTCGTCCAGCTCATTTCTGACGCCCGGGCCCGGTCTGGGCTCTCCAGGTATGAGGCCGAGGAAATGTTCCTGGAGTCCGTGCATGAAGACAGCACACCGAGGAGGCTGTTTACGCCACGGGACAGCCTGTATATCCTCGAACTCTGCTCCGGTGGAAGGGAGCAGGAGGCGGAGAACATCGTGGGCGGAGTTCGCAGAAAAGTGAGCGTAATTTGAAGATTTCGCCGATAGTTGTAAGATGTAATGGCGGGAAGTACAAGGGCACAGGCCCGGCCGCCCACACGGGAACCGTAAAGCTCCCCACCATTCATCTTTAGATTTCTGAAGTCTTTTACTCCTGTGGATGGGTGCCAACTACATCGAAAGGACGAAAGGCTATGAACAGAAATCTCGACAAGGCGATCTTCGACATCGGTAAAGTTGACGCTCTCATGCGCTCTATGGAGCGGATATGCCTCGACTTCGAGGTGCCGCCGGAGGAACAAGAGCGCCTGGATACGGCTGCCTACACCTTCTACGCCATCTGGGACGAGATCCGAATGGTATCTGATGACCTCGAGCGCCTGGCCGGAGATGCCAGGGTCGTTGACGCCATCTACGCCGCAAATGATGTTCGGAAGCGGAACGGAACCTTGAAAACGGAAGACTGACCGATAGACTGGGCCGGGGGCGATGCTCCCGGCCTTTTCTTCGCCGGAGAAGAACTTTCCCATTGACAAACCCTATTCAATAGGGTAAGATAAGAATGAAGAAAGCGATTATGATAGGAGGGGCGGCAAATGCCTGTTCTGAGCACATTCTTTGGGATTATTGTCCGCATGTACCGGGAGGTAGGCGGGAAGCATAACGTCCCGCACATCCACGCAGAATACTCCGGCGATGAAGTGGTCGTAGCCCTCGACGGAACGGTTCTGGAGGGTGAAATCCCGAAGAACCGGATGAAGCTGCTGGAAGCCTGGATGGTAATTCACCGGGAAGACCTCGAAGCAAACTGGAAGCTGCTGACCAATGGCGAGCAGTTCTTCCGCATCGACCCGCTGAAGTGAGGAGGGGAGAGTATGTTACAGCCAAGATTGAAGAAGGTGGAGGCGATTGCCCCGCTGAAGCTCCGGCTCTCTTATGAAACCGGAGAGGTGAAGATCTTCGACGTTGCCCCCTATGCCACCGGCCCCTGGTTCGGAGAGCTGAAGGATGACGCCTACTTCAGAACCGTCCAGATGCTCCCCGGCGGAACTGGGATCGAGTGGAGCAACGGGCAGGACATCGCTCCGCACGAGCTGTACGATAGGGGGACGCCGGCCTGATGAAGAATGTCGAGGCGGAGCCCCTGCGAGAATACAGCGCCGGTGAAATCAAGGCGATCCGCAAGAGGCTTCACATGACACAGGCGGTATTCGCCATGTTCATGGGTGTATCAAAGAAGACCGTCGAGGCATGGGAGTCCGGCCACAACATCCCGAACGGGCCATCACTGCGACTGCTCTCCATGGCAGAAAAAGACCCGGAGCTGCCGGAGAGATACGGGATCGTCAGGATCGAGAATACCGCAGTATGAGAGGAGGGGCGAAAAATTCGCCTCTCCCCTGCTTTTCTACTTGCAAATTACCGTAATATAAGCTATGATTAACACAACGGTAATTCCGGCGGAGTTATATGTTCGCCGGCCCCGAAATAAGATGTATGGGTGGTGATGCAAGTGGCCGAAAAGCGGAAGATCCAGACGGTGTCCTTCGTCCATGTCGGAGACCGGCTCGTCAGCACAGAGGATCTGAACGCAGAGCAGAAAGCCCGTGTCGCCACTTGGCTGAAGACCACCTACCTGAACGAACTGTTCAAAGGCAAGGCAGAGTTCCGGGAGGCGCCGGCAACAGCAAAATAGAAGCAAGGCCGCAGTCGAGGTTGACTGCGGCCGTTTTCTTAGCTATCATCAGTATGGAAAGGGGATAGGTGAGAGGTTTATTGTAGTCTGTTGGCGTCTGGCCCACCGTACTGGCTGATGATAAACGCCGCCAGCTTGGGGTTGGGATTGGCGATGCGCACGGGGTACTGCAGCTTCTTTTCATATACAAACATCAGTCCGAACCTCCTTCGTCCCAGGGCCACGGATCGTTGAGCCACCGATAGCCGCCTTCCGTGACGGTGGTCTGGGTCAGGGGGCCGTACTGCTCCTGATACCGGGCGCGGCCCTCCTTGGCCAGGGCGATATATTTCCAATACAGGTTCAGGACCTCCTGGTCGTCGGCATGGGTCACCAGATACAGCCCCAGCTCGTCAATGGCAAAATCCAGGGCCATCAGCTCCGACAGGGCGTTGTTGGCCGCCGGGAACCGGCTGCGCAGCTCCTTATGAAACGGCAGGGCGAGCGCGGGGAAAAGTGTTCCCTGCTGCAGGGCCTCCCGCTGGTCGTACCGGGGCGGGTCCTGCTGCTGCATGGCCACAAAGGGAAAGGCCAGCGCCCCGCAGCCGCCGGGGAGACTGCCCTGGTTCTGCGGGCACCCATTGGCAGGGGTGCAGCTGCTTGTTTCTGTGTACAAGGGGATTCCTCCTTCACAAATCGTGGGTATGGCCCCCGCGCGGGGGCTCACTCCAGTATATGTACCCCTCCCCCGGCGGGAAACGGGGGATTCCCTTTTATCGGAAAATGTGGTATGGTATAGAAAACGCATCCCCTGCATACGGTGAGCCGAAGGGGGTGCGGAGATGATCGTTATATTTCGCCGCCGGTATCTTGCGGCGGCTGCGGCGGTGCTGCGGCTGGCGGGAGCCGCCGCCGTCCTGCGGCCGGGATGTCCTGCCGCTGTAAACGCCGCCGGAGCGGGCTGCCGGACCATCGTTCTGGACGCCGGACACGGCGGCGAGGACGGCGGCGCGGTGTCCCCGGACGGGGTGGTGGAAAGCGACCTGAACCTGGCCATCACCCGGCGGCTGCGGGATGTGCTGCTGTTTCTAGGCCGGGATACCGTGCTGACCCGGACGGGGGAGGACGCGATTTATTCGCCGGAGGCCGTCACCCTGCGGGAGAAGAAGGTGTCGGACCTGAAGAACCGGGTGGCCCTGATCAACAGCCAGCCGGAGGCGGTGCTCATCAGCATCCACCAGAACAGTATGCCCGACCACCCGTCGGTCCATGGGGCTCAGGTGTTTTATAACGGCGCGGCCTCCGGCCCACGGCTGGGCGAGACGGTCCAGGCGGCCCTGAACGGCGCCGTCAACGCCGGAAACGGGAAAAACGCCAAGGCCATCGACAGCACCATCTATCTGATGAAAAATGTACAATGTCCCGCCATTTTAGTGGAGTGTGGCTTTCTGTCCAACCGGACGGAAACCGGGCAGCTACTGACCGGCGGGTATCAGCTGAAGCTGGCGGTGTGCATCGCCGCCGGATTTCTCCAGCACGACACGGAGGGAGCAAGCGCATGAAAACCAAAACCATATTTTACTGCACCGAGTGCGGCAACGAGACCCCCAAGTGGGCGGGACGCTGCCCGGCCTGCGGCGCATGGAACAGCATCGTGGAGCAGGCGGATAAGCCGATGAAATCCGGCAGAAAGCCAGCGTCGGCGAGGGATGTAAAGCCCGTTCCCATTACAGAGATCGGCACGGCGGACGAGATCCGCTTTTCCACCGGTATGGGGGAGCTGGACCGGGTTTTGGGCGGCGGCGCGGTGAAAGGCTCCCTGGTGCTGGTGGGCGGCGCGCCGGGTATCGGCAAATCCACCCTGATGCTCCAGATCTGCAAGAAGCTGGGGGAGTTCGCCCGGGTGCTGTATGTGTCCGGCGAGGAGTCGGCCCACCAGCTGAAGCTGCGGGCCCAGCGCCTGGACGCGGAGAGCGATAATCTGTACGTTCTGTCGGAGACCTGCCTGGGGAATATCTTAGAGTGCGTCCGCAGCGAGCAGCCGGACGTGCTGATCGTGGACTCCATCCAGACCCTGTATAACGAGGACCTGGATTCCCCCGCCGGAGGGGTGGGACAGGTGAAGGACTGCACCATGGCCCTGATGCAGCTGGCCAAGGGCCAGGGGGTCACTGTGTTTGTCATCGGCCATGTGAACAAGGAGGGCTCCATCGCCGGGCCCAAGGTCCTGGAGCACATGGTGGACTGCGTGCTGTATTTCGAGGGGGACCAGCACATGACCTATCGGATCCTCCGGGCGGCCAAGAACCGTTTCGGCGCCACCAACGAGATCGGCGTGTTCGAGATGCTGGACGCCGGGCTCCGTGAAGTGGAGAACCCCTCAGAAATGCTGCTTTCCGGCCGCCCCGCCGACGCCTCCGGCACCTGTGTTACCTGCGTGATGGAGGGCGCGCGGCCCGTGCTGGCGGAGGTGCAGGCCCTGCTGGCGCCCTGTGCCGGGGCACGTCCCATGCGCAGCAGCAACGGCTTTGACTACAACCGTGCCTCCATGCTGTTGGCGGTACTGGAAAAGCGCGGCAGCCTGAAAGTCAGCCAGTGTGATGCCTATCTGAATATCATCGGCGGCTTGACTTTGGATGAGCCTGCCGCCGACCTGGCGGCGGTGGTAGCCATCGCCTCCAGTTATTTGGATAAACCTGTCCCCAGCACGATGGCGGCGATAGGGGAGGTGGGTCTTTCCGGCGAGATACGCAGCATCACCCACATGGAACAACGCCTGTCGGAAGTAAAGCGTTTAGGCTTTACGCAATGCATGGTGCCAGCTCATAAGGTCAAAGATCTGAAGGCACCCGTTGGTTTGGAGCTTCTTCCTGTGGCGAATATCTCCCGGGCGTTGCAGCTGCTGGCTCGGGGACAATAGGCACATAATGGAGGCAAGGGTGGGAAGCGCTTGGTTGGCCAATCGCGTTGTCGCAGGTGTCCAGCGTGCACACGCCGTCCTGCTGCCAGCGACAGCTGTCGATGCAGGGTATCATACCATCACTCCTTTGCCGTAGTTTGGCCGTTGACGGTCCATTCTATGAAAACAACTGTTACTGCCGCGTAACCCTTTTGTAATTGACATTATTTTGTATTTTGGTATACTTTCTATATAGCGAGATGTAGCAATATCGGTATGTATCGGTATACAAGGAGGAACAAATATGAAACGTAAAAGTCTCTTCATTGTTCTATTTGTTGTGGGTTTTGCTGCGGTATACATGATCATGAGCTTTGCTATCCCCGGATTCCGCATCAAATTAGAGGCGGAGCCGGCCGTGGTCTTTGTGGAAACGCTGAAAATCCTCTGGCCCTTTAAGGCAGCAGTCTCCCTGATCGCGGCGGTACTTATCGGCGGTCTGCCGCTGGTACTCGGAAAACGGAAATAAGAAAAAGCATCCCCCGGCGCATGCGCCGGGGGATGCTTTTCGCTTATTTTTTCTTCTTGTCAATGGGCTTGCCGTCCATGCCCACGGGCCCCTTGCCGTTGATGGCGCGGTAGTGGTTCAGCTTGTCCACGCGCTTCTGGCGCTTGAGCTGCTTTTCCTTCTCCTTGGCCTTTTGAGCGGCAGCTTTTTTGTCTGCCTCTTTTTTCTTGCGATACTCGGCCTTCTGCGGATCTTCGTCTTCCACCAGGTCCTTGTACTTTTCCGGATGGCGTGCCCAGTCGATGCGGTAGATCGTCAGAGATACAAATAAAATCGCGCCCACGGCGATCATCCCGTAAAAAATAAAATTCCAGAACATGGTCAGCAGCGCCCTCCCAAACCTATTTTGCTCAGTATACCGTAAAATTGGCGGCAATGCAAGTAGTTTTACAAACAGGGAGAAGGCCGTGTGGAATTTTCGGTTGTTTTTTGCGCCGGCAGGGGGTATAATGGGCCCGTCAAAAGATGGTTTCCGGGGAAATGGGAGCCAAAAACGGAGGTAAAAGGAAATGTTTACATCTTTTAAAGAATTGGAAGCCTATGTGCTGGGCTGCGGCATGAAGAAGCGCATCGCGCTGGCCAATGCCCACGATGAACCGGCGCTGAGCGCGGTGGTCAACGCCCGCCGCAAGGGCGTTGTCGAGGGTACGCTGGTAGGTAAAAAGAATGAGATCATCGCCATGCTGCATGAGATGGGCGAGAGCGAGAAGGACTATGAGATCGTGGATTTCGATGGCGAGGAACTGGACGCCGCAAAGCTGACGGTGCAGCTGGTGCGCGAGGGCAAGGCGGATATCCCCATGAAGGGTATTCTCCAAACCTCCAACTTTGCCCGCGCCATTCTGAACAGAGAGACGGGACTGATCCCTGCCAGTGGCAAGCGCCTGGTGAGCCAGTGCGGCATCTTCGAGTATGAGGGCCGCTTCGTGATGATCACCGATGCCGCCATCAACATCGCCCCCGATGTGGATACCCAGATCGGCATTGTGGAGAACGCGCTGCCTGTGGCTAACGCGCTGGGGATCGAGTGCCCTAAGGTAGCGGTTCTGTCCGCCGTGGAGAACGTCACCGAGAAGATGCCCTCCACCGTTTCCGCTAAAGAGATCGCGGAGCGCGGTGTGCCCGGCTGCATCATTTCCGGCCCTCTGGCACTGGACGGTGCTATTTCCATGGAGTCCGTGAAGCACAAGGCCATCCATGATCCCGTGGCTGGCCAGGCGGACATCCTGCTGGTGCCCTATATCGAGATCGGCAACGTGCTGTATAAGGCCTGCACCTATATTGCCGGCAAGACCATGGCCAGCACCATCTGCGGCGCCTCCTGCCCAGTGGTCATCACAAGCCGCGCTGATACGCCTGACAGCAAGTATTACTCCATTCTGATGGCCGTTCTGCGCTGCCTGAAGGCGTAACATGGCCACAAAAGGGGAGAGGGACAACGTAATGTGACACAAAAGGACGGCGCAAGCCGTCCTTTTGCCGCATACAGGCCCTATGTAAAAGAAGAATTGCTTTACATTTTGCGGTGCTGTCCGCATACTTGAGGGCAGGAGGTGATGTTATGAGTATCGGAAATCAAATCATGTCTATCCGCAGAGAGCGGCAATTAACGCAAGAGCAATTCGGCAGCCTGTTCCATGTGACGCGGCAGACAGTTTCGAACTGGGAGAACGGGGGTTCACTTAGATAAAGATACCACACCATTCCCACGCTGACTTTTGCTCAACCGATACAGCCGGAGGGCTGGATAACAAGAAAAGGCGGTATGCGCCCCGTGGAGGGGTAGCGTACCGCCTTTTCTTGTGGGGGTTTCCAAAGGGGGCAACGCCCCCATTTGGCACACGACTTTGCGAAGCAAAGTGTAGTGTGTTATACGCTCTGTCGGCGTTGCCGTGAAAATGCCGTTGCCGCCGGGGAGGGCAAGGGCATTTGAAGCGGCAGGAAAACAGGGCTGTGCTTGTGTGGCGTGGAGCCGCAAGCGCAGGTCTGTTTTCATCAGCAGACAGGGCGTATATGAAAGCCCCCGTCCCTCGTCCTACGCTCCGACTTGTGGACAAAGTGTCCCGAAGTTGTGGCTACACTCCCGGAAAAGTAACAGGACAGCGGGTAACCGTCAAGGCTGAAATGAACGGGTTTACACCCGGCCTTGACCGCCGCCCGCCGTCCCACTGAATGGGTGGACAAGGCGGTCAATCCCTCAAAGTGCTTGTCCGCGCTCTTTCTGATTTTGAGGTATTCAGTTTTTCAAAATTGAATAATCAAAATAAATTTTTTCGATTGAAAAAATTTTATTTGTTATCATCTTCAATGCCATATTTTTTCTTTTGCCGAATCACATAATTACTGATTTTTTCATCATATAGTGGATACTGGTAATCCAACTGGCATGCCACTTCTGACGAAACCTCCCGGAACAATGCCATACATTGTTCAAAGGATTCCCACATATGGGGATAGGAATCCATATTATAAGTGGACATAAGTCGTTCCCACAATTCCTCTGGGACATATTGCTTCATAAATTTATAGTTTTTTCCCAAACTGAAATGAAATCCCTGTTTGATACCAATCAGCCAGGAAATCATGCGAAGCAATTCTTTTCGTACTATATCATTCATATGGTCAATAGCAAAAAGAATTTCTTTGCGGCATAAGCCCTTTACTACATATGTTGTAGTATTCCAAAATTCATTACAGCAATCGTCAAACATTCTTTGAGTAGGCTTCTGCAAGTGGTAGTCTATATCCGTTGGTATTGGCGGCTTTACGATACGGTTGTCTTTATCCAACAGTAACTTTACCAGTTTATCCCATGTAAAATACTCGTCTATCAGTTCCAGCGGCAGCAAAGTTAAATCTATCTTAACATCATCAGTAAACAGCATTAAATATGAAAATCCCTTTTCTACAGCTGGAAATAATTCCATATCTTCCGGCTTTTGCAGAATCAACCTTTCACCAAATATATCTAGCCATTTATCATCACTTGTGAAGCTGTCCATATCCGTAACAAAAAAAGTAATATCAAAATCCTGAAAATCATCAGGCGGAATATTTGTATTTGTTCTAGATCCTTCCAAAGTAACCATGCGAATGCGTTTGTCTGTTTTTGCAAAATTCAAAACAATATCATAAACTTCCTTTTCTGATCTCATTTTTATCTCCTCCAATTATTGAAATAGGTGTGAAGCCATTTTAGGGCTTTCCCGCCTTGATTACCCTTTAGCAAAGACGGGCGGGGCTGTCAACGGCGGCGCATGAAATGCGCCGTTCATCTTGACCGTTGACTGGCTCGGCTGGCTTTGCTATTTTTATCGAATTGCATATTGGTAAATTGCATTGATATGTACTTGGGTTGTATTCACGATTGGCACATTAACATCTTCGGGCTTTATGGCAAGTGGCAGCTCCGTACAGGCGAGAATGAGTGCATCTACATTTTCTTTTTCAATGTATTTATTTGCCAGTGCAATCATTTTCTCTTTATCACTAGGAATTACTATGCCATTCTCTAAATTGGGGTATATCAGTTTTCCTAATAGAGATATTATTTTTTCGCTATCGCCTTTACAAGTAACATCATCGGGCGGCGAAGTTCATCTTCCATACCCGGAATATCCATCATCTCTTTAGGCGGTTCTGCTTCCTCTACAACTTTAAGCTCAAACCCATTGTTCAGCAATCCCATTATAATCTGTGTAAGTGTGTGATGTTGTTTTACTACATCACATCCTAAAAAATGTGTATTTCGTTCTCCTGTTATAAAGTAATTATCAATCGCCCAATATTGCGGTTTCCCATCATCTGTATAAATCCAATCCTGCCCAACTCCTGCGGTAAAAACAGGGTGTTCGATATTAAAAAGAAAAATTCCACCTGGTTTTAATGTCCTATACACTTTTTGAAATATTTCCACTATGTCCTCTATATAGTGCAGAGCTAAATTAGATATAACACAATCCCATTCATTTTCTGGATAGTCATATTCCTCTAATCCGCTAATACGATATTCAATTTGATTTCCTGAATTGCGCTTTTGGGCTTCCTCAATCATTTTCTTACTTAAATCGATCCCTAATATTTTTGTAGCTCCTTGTTCTTCTGCGAACTTGCAGTGCCAGCCATATCCGCACCCCAAGTCAAGAACAGATTTTCCTTCTAACGAAGGAAACAAAGGTTTTAATTGATGCCATTCACCAGCAGCTTTTAACCCCTCTTTACTGCGGGACATCTTTGCATATTCTTCAAAAAACTTCTCATTATCGTATTCATTATTCATAACCTTAACATCTCCTATTTTATCCTTCGGCACCGCCGCCTCCAGGCGGCTCCCCAACTTCATCTGCTCGATAAATGGGAATTGCACCAAAACAATCTAAGACAACAATGCTGCCCTACTTGCGATTTTTTCTTGTACTGCGGAAACAGTTTCTTGAATGGAATAATTGGTCGTATCTACAACATTCGATTCATATATTCCCAGATTGCAAAATTGCTCCCACATTGTTTCTACCAATTCGATATTTGTTTTTCGGTCTAACTTTGAGCGTTCAACAGCCCGCTTTAAGGTTTCTTCCTTACTTGCCCTTAAAATAATATAATGCACCTCATAATGTTCCCGAACAAGAGCTTTCCATGGCTCCAAAAACCATGGCCCGACAATCCCATCTACAATTACATCATATCCGCCACGAGCATATCGCTTTGCAGCTTCTAAAAAGGCTTCAATGACAACCAGATTTTGCTCGTTGGATTCTGGCAAATGTGGTGGTATTGCGCCTTTGCTTAAGTAATGAAAAAAGTCATCGGTGTGCATATGCACTGATTTATCCATATCTGATTCCTTTGCGACAATTGACGCAGTTGTTGTTTTTCCTGTCCCCGGTGAGCCTGTAATCACAATAATTCTTCCTTGATTCATCTGTATTTTCCCTCACAATTTGAATTTATCACTTTGTTCCTGCCTGCTCAATCATCTTCTTCGCAAACTGGTTTTCCCTGACCCTGATTGCCCACCAAGTAAAAAAGCGGTTGGCGATTCAACCGCTTTTTTACTTGAACCAATTCTTCTAAATTATCATTTAAGCGATTCTCAAACTGTTTGTCAGTAAAATTGACTATATTTGCCATATTAAGCCACTTTCTCTTTATTCAAAACTTGTTTTGAGTAACGATTCATTGACCGCCAATACTCATGAACGGCTTGTAATTCTTCTAAAGAATAATCAAAAAGATTTACACGTTTTGCAAGCTTTAATTGGTTTAATAAATTGACTTCCAATAATTGAGAGTCATTTTTATTTAATTCATGGTTCAAAACATAGTTTAATTATTTCCTCCCGTTAAATAATAGATAACTATTAAAAATAGACAATACTTGCTCATAAGTAACGGTACTTAAATTGTTTACTTTGGCGTGTTTCATTGCTTGATGAAACTGATTTTTAGTAAACAGTTGACGATATTCTCGATTGACCCATTTTGAAACAAAGTACGTATATAGCTTCCAATATTTATCTGGAACATCTGTGGTATGGCGGGTAAGTTTTATTAAGACACTGTTTACTTTTGGTTTAGGATGAAAGCATTCCGCTGGCAGCTTAAGCAATTGCTGAATCGAGACTTGAGTGTGCAAGAGCAACCCTAGTGTTCGGTGAATATCCAAGGTACGCTTGTAGAATCCTTCTTCAACAATCAGATAGATGTCAGACGCATGGCTTTCAAAAACCACTTTTTTAATAATTTGTGTGCTTAAATGGTAAGGAATACTCCCAACAATTTTATACCTCTGTTTGTTAGGGAATTGAAACTGTAGAATATCTTGGTGAATTAAAGTGACACGAGTATTCAGTTTTAATTTTTCTGACGATAAGTTGAATAGATGACTGTCTAATTCAATAGACGTTACCTGTTTACTTATTTTAGCCAGTTTCGTCGTTAAATGCCCTTTACCTGTTCCAATTTCGTAAACGGTATCGGTTTCTTTTAAATTCAATTGTTTTATTATTTGGTTGAGTACTTTTTCACTCGTTAAAAAGTTTTGAGAATATTTTATATTTTTGTTCATGTAATATCCCTTTTTATTTGCTGTGAATATTCGCTCATTTTTCTTCCTCAATAAAAACTCTACCAGCTAACCAACATTCGTCTAATTCATTTGGGAATAATTCAAGCTGGCGAATCATATAATGTGTACTTGGAATGTAATCAAAATAAAACAATAGTGCTAGATATAAACTCCATGGAATTGGGCGTGTCCGATTTTCGTAGGCACTATAAGTTTGTCGTGAAATACCAACAGCCGAAGCAATTTCTTCTTGTGATGCACCAACTTTTCCTCTGAGTGCGGGTAACTCAATCGCCAATTGAGTGGCCAAGTTCTCTTTCTCATCTTTACTAAAATTCCAAAACTGCTTATAAGCATCTCGCCCTACAAATTGAATCAATAAATCTCCTCCTGGGTATACTCTTTCGTAGAGTACATTACTCCACGAAAAAACACCGCCAAACACTGAAAACT
>ERZ780060.371-NODE-371-length-17860-cov-3.223140_pt1 | contig 17860 bp, 8 predicted proteins | sample MGYA00511176_ERZ780060 | MGnify/ENA primary metagenome ERZ780060 (study PRJEB29588, sample SAMEA2148374) | human gut metagenome | biome: human gut; feature: human-associated habitat; material: faeces | place: Denmark | collected 2008/2010 ... | reverse complement strand
CCTCATTCTGGACCTTCCAAACCTCATCCACCTCTAGTGCCTCATCATCATCCCCACAAGAGGTGATCATGAGCACGCAAAACAACATCAACGCGATATGCCAGTACTTCTTCATTCGTTTACTCTATTACCTTTTTCAATAAATTCTTCATGCTCACCTTCTCCGTGATAATATCGTGAAGCTTATCGATGCTTACGCGCTCTTGCTCCATCGTGTCACGGAAACGGATCGTTACGCAATTATCCTTCAAGGTGTCATGGTCTACCGTAATACAATACGGGGTACCGATCGCATCTTGACGGCGATAACGCTTACCAATAGAATCCTTCTCGTCGTATTGGCAACGGAAGTCGAAACGCAACATATTTATAATCTCCTCAGCTTTCTCGGGCAGGCCATCTTTCTTCACCAATGGCAATACGGCCAACTTGATCGGAGCCAAGGCTGCGGGCAACTTCAATACCACACGGCTCTCGCCATTCGCCAACGTCTCCTCGCAGTAAGAACCCGCCATGATGCTCAAGAACACACGGTCTACACCGATCGAGGTCTCGATTACATACGGAGTGTAACTCTGGTTCAACTCCGGATCGAAATATTGGATCTTTTTACCGGAAAACTTCTCATGCTGACTCAAGTCGAAATTCGTACGGCTATGTATACCCTCCACTTCCTTGAATCCGAACGGCATCTCGAACTCGATATCCGTAGCGGCGTTAGCGTAGTGAGCCAACTTCTCATGATCGTGATAACGATACTTCTGATCTCCCAAGCCAAGAGCTTGATGCCATTTTAAGCGAGTAGACTTCCATTTCTTGAACCACTCGATCTCCTCACCCGGACGAACGAAGAATTGCATCTCCATCTGCTCGAACTCGCGCATACGGAAGATGAACTGACGAGCTACGATTTCGTTACGGAAAGCCTTACCAATCTGGGCGATACCGAAAGGAATCTTCATACGACCGGTTTTCTGTACATTCAGGTAATTTACGAAGATACCTTGTGCCGTTTCCGGGCGAAGGTATATCTTCATGGCACCATCGGCAGTGGAACCCATCTCTGTTGAGAACATCAGGTTGAACTGGCGCACCTCTGTCCAGTTCTTTGTACCACTGATAGGACAAACGATTTCTTCGTCAAGGATAATCTGACGGAGTTCGTCCAGATTATTATCGTTCAAAGCCTTGGAAAAGCGTTCATGCAGGGCATCACGCTTGGCCTGGTGTTCCAGCACACGACCGTTGGTACTGCGGAACTGAGCCTCATCGAAAGCCTCACCAAAACGCTTGGCAGCTTTGGCCACTTCTTTGTTTATCTTGTCATCGTACTTGGCAAGCTGGTCCTCTATCAACACATCGGCACGATAACGTTTCTTGGAATCGCGGTTGTCAATCAAAGGGTCATTGAAAGCGTCCACGTGTCCGCTGGCTTTCCAGATAGTGGGGTGCATAAAGATAGCCGAGTCGATGCCGACAATATTTTCGTGCAGCAGTACCATACTCTGCCACCAGTATTGCTTGATGTTATTTTTCAGTTCCACACCCATCTGACCATAGTCATACACAGCTCCCAGTCCATCATAAATCTCGCTGGAAGGGAACACAAAACCATATTCCTTACAGTGTGATACGAGTTTCTTAAAAACGTCTTCTTGTGCCATTTTCTGTTGTATCTAAATTAATTTGAATCTTATTTTCAGCTAAAAAGCGCCACAAAGATAGGGATTTATATCGTAAGTAGGACACGGAGGGTATTAATTTATCTTATTCCACCTTTTGAACGGACGCACCGAAGCATAAAAATTACAATTCCCTATCGGTAGGATACGAACGTTTCTACACTTGAAAATAGATACAAGCATAAATACTTACCCTCATTACTTCCACCTACAAGAAGACATTAAATATTACATTTTACCCTTTCCAACCAGCCGATATGCTTCCCTGACCACTTCCTGCGGATAGCCGCACATCTCGATAATCCGGATGGCATTACGTTCCGTCACCGGTCCCGGCTTCAACTTATAATCAAAAGACAATGTATTGTCGGCAACACACTCACAAAAATGAAACAATTCATATTCGTCCTCAAGTAAGGAAGCCAGTTCGACATCGTGAGTGGAAGCAAACACAATACTGTTCTTGTGCGCCAAAGCAGACAGCACAGCTTTGGCTATAGCTATCCGTTCCACCGTATTCGTCCCCTTGAACAACTCGTCCAGCAGGAAAAACCGCCAACACTCCTTTCCGGCTTCCAGCATCTCTCGAACAATTTGCACCTCCTGCAGAAAGAAACTTTTTCCTTCCATCAGACTATCCTCCAGATGGATAGCAGAATATAATGCAGTATCCATAGGAAAACGGAAACTGCGGGCAAAACAAGTATGGAGCACTTGTGCGGAAAGCAGGTTAAGTCCGATGGCACGGATAAAAGTTGTCTTACCGGACATATTGGAGCCGGCAACAAGGACAGATTTGCCACAGAGTGTAATGTCATTAGGGATACAACGTTCTATAAGCGGATGATAAAGCCCTTCTGCATGAAACGTTTCACCCTCGCTGCAAGCTTCCGGTAAAACATAATAAGGCAGCCCATCCCGGAGTTCGGAAACAGAGCAAAGCACATCCACCAATCCGAAATAGCGGAAAACCTCTTCAATCTGTTCCTGTCTACCCCGCAATAGAAAGAAAGCCTTGGAAACCGGAATAACTTCCCGCAGAAAAAACACATTCACTATCTCGGTGAAGAAATAAGCGAAAATGGCGATGTCGCTCTCCAGTCTGATACTGAAACGGAAAGTGGAAAGTTTCTTTCGCAACGGATGCAATGCCTGCAAAGTCTTTTGGATATCCCGATGCACGGATGCACACAACGGAATCTGTGCCAACTTCTCCGCTTGCCTGAGCAACTGCCATAACTGAGGAATGGAAAAGAAATAGCCCTGAATCCGCGCCTTGCTGCGATAGTGCAGTACCATGTTCACCAATACCGATGTGCACAAAATCCCCAGAACATAAAGCGAAGACGTAATGTAAACTATTCCCAACAAAACAAAAGGCGCGAATTGCAAGATAGTCAGCAAACGGTAAAAGCGGCGGGAATACACGGGATGGGAAATGGAGAATAGCGATGCAATGGTATAAGCATCCGGCGTATCCAGTTTCCGCAACTCCGACCGGATTTCTGCACGCAACTCCTTGTCAGCAGAAAGCTTACGAATCACTTCCTCTTGTTCCGAAATCTCCGAAAGACGGTTGTAATACAACACGTCGTAGAGGTACTGTCGGCCCACACAAGAAGAGGTACGGTCAGCCCATTCGAAAAAATCATCCAGATTGAGGTCATCCCAGGTTTTCTGCGACACCAAATGTTCTGTCTCCCTCGCCGACCGGTACTCGTGGTATAGCGATATATCCGAAAATGACTGTTCCATCAAAGAATTATTTGGAATGATGCACAAAAATAATGAAAAGATTGCATTCTATCTAATTTCCTTGCTGCTTTCCCTATATTATGTTTACTTTGCGAATACAAACACTTTTCATTACTTCACCATTAAAATTATAACAAGATGAAACACACTTTTTTCACATTGACACTGTTTTTACTGGCCTTACTGTCAACATCATGCGGAAACAAGAAAGTAGCATATCAGAATCCCCTGCCCATGGCCTTCGGAGACCCGTTCCTACTGAAAGCCTCCGACGGCAAATACTATATGTACGGAACGGGCGGAGTATCGAACGGTTTTAAAGTATACTCCTCCGATGACCTGGTGACATGGACAGACGAGGGTCCCATCTATCAAGGCGGCACCTCCGACTCATGGACCACCGACTGTTTCTGGGCACCCGAAGTGTATGAACGGGACGGCAAATACTACCTATGGTTCAGCGCCAACTGGAAGGAAAATCCCACTAAGGAGCAAGAGAACTTCCGTATCGGTGTAGCCGTAGCCGATAAGCCTACCGGCCCTTTCAAAGACCTGTTCAACCAACCGGTATTCGACCCCGGCTATCCTATCATCGACGCAAACATACTCTTTGACGATGCTTCCGGAAAGACCTACCTCTACTACTCCCGCTGCTGCTACAAACATGCCGTTGAAAGCGAAGTTTCAGCATGGGCTAAAGAAAAGGGCTGGTTTGACGAGATTGAGGAAAGTTGGATTTACGGCGTGGAACTGAAACCAGATTTCTCTGGTATCATCGGAGAACCGGTAGCACTGCTTTGCCCGCCCCAGACAATGGACGACCCTCAAGCGGAATGGGAGAACCGCTCGGTGACTTCACATGAAGTCAACAGACGCTGGACAGAAGGTTCGTATATCGTGAAGCACAAAAATCTTTACTATATGCTGTACTCTGCAAACTTTTTCGGAGGGAAAAATTATGCGGTGGGTTATGCTACCTCCCAGAACCCCTTAGGACCATTCACAAAAGCTGCCAACAATCCAGTGCTGCAAAAGGATACAGAGCAAGGCGGCATCGTGACCGGAACCGGACATTGTATGCTCATCGATATTCACAACCGCCTCTACTGTGTCTATCATGGACGCACCGAAACCACTGGTGACGAACGAATGGTATTCATCGACCTCATAGACATCCAACCAGACGGGAAACTGGTGGTCTACGGACCGAATACGGATTTACAGAAAATCACATATTAAAGCTATCAGGCGCAGACTGTACAGCATTTCACGGTTCATTATTCCCTGTGGCTCTCCTATACATTCCGCGCCTGATGAAAATTAAAAAGGACATATCCATACACAACAATCCGCTCCATATTTGTTCCTGACTTCAATTCTATTTTCACCGGTATCCAATACAATGCCTTTCCATTCCAGTACATTTACGGAATCAGGTTTTGCAGTCCCATATGCTTTGCCATTGATATACAATTTGGCAGCTCCGCTATTGCTGAATACTTGCACACCAACGATTTTGCGGGTTCTGTTTACCAATCGTTTTCCTGCGATATATACAAACTTATCTTCTTGATTCCAGTTTGCCTTATAAAAGTAAAAGGCATCTTTCTTTATTTTCCGGTCGTAAGTCACCAGCCCCTTATCGTTGCGTCCCATAATGGATCCCTCCCTACGGCCTGCCGCCGAAAAGTCGAACATGCACCAGATGAAGTTGCACCACAAGAATTCGCGTTCCTGAAGCTGTTTCCAATTCTCCACATGATAATAAGTCTGCCAGTTTTCGGGATGCCATTGCCCCCACGGTTCCGGATGCCTCAGCGAGTCCTCCTGCTGGAATACGCATGCCCCGGCACCATACTCGCTGATGCCCATCTTCCGCTCCGGATGTGCTGCATGCTCGCGGTCTATCCAGCGCCCCATGTCATCCATGTTGTCGCCATACCAGCCGAAATACTTGTTGAAAGCAATCAGGTCGGTGAATCCGTTGAAGTCGTCATCCTGATTACTGGCTCCCATAGTGGGACGGCTCGGGTCCAACTGACGGGCCAAAGCATGAAGCTCTGCCGCCATACGCGAAGGACGGTCCAGCCAACCGGAATTTATCTCATTGAACAGCCCCCAGAACAAAATGCAGGGGTGATTGTAGTTCTGTAAAATCAGTTCCTTCAATTGCAGGCGCAAGTTTTCATCATAAGCAGGATTATTCACATAAACATTGACAAAAGGAATCTCAACCCATGCCACCAGTCCCCGCTTGTCCATCTGTTGATGCATGTATTTGGCTTGCGGATAGTGGCAAAGACGCACGGCATTGCATCCCATTTCCTGCATCAAGTCCAAATCTTCGTCATGGTCTTGCGGATAAAATGCCGAAGCGCGTTCCGCCCTGTCCTGATGCCGGTTCACGCCATTCAAACGATAAGGCTTTCCATTCAGAAAGAAACCTTTTTCCGCATCGGCATGAAAGTAGCGGAAACCTATCTCTTCTTCGCGGCGGTCTATCTCTTTCCCATCCTTACGCAATATCACCACTCCTTTATATAAATAGGGGTCCTTCACTCCATCCCACAAATGAGGCCTTTCAAGCACCATGTCCATCACCACCTTTTTATCCTCACCCACCTCTGCACTGGCAACACGGCAAAGCAACTTTTCCTTGTCATATAGTTGAAACTCCACCTCGCAACCGGTCACAGTAGTTTCCCTTGCCGAAAGCAGTGCTTCAATTTTCAAATGGGCCTTTTTCTCCGATACATCGGACTGAGTGAAGAATACACCTGAAGAGGCATAATAAGCAGGTTCTATGCAGACATCCTCCGTTACCAGCAGCTCCACTCCCCGATACAACCCGCCAAACATATTGAAGTCACCGCAAATGGGAGCGATATCCATAGTCTGAGCATTGCTGACACGAATTTCCAATACACTTTCTTTTCCCGGAACCAAGAAATCAGTCAGTTCTGCTACAAATGCCGTATAACCACCTTTATGTTGCATCACAAAATAATGGTCGATAAAAATGTCGGCAACCGTCTGTGCAGCCATCACTTTCAAGAAAAAACGTTTGCCCCGATAATGGGCAGGAACAGACAACTTACGACTGTAATTGCATAATCCCCTATAATAATCGGCATTGCCAAACATGCCATCGCCCGCATTCCAAGTGTGAGGCAAAGTAACCTTCACTATTTCCGAAGCAGGTGCCTGAAAACCCCGGTGGAAATTCCATCCTTCATTCAGTGGAATCACCTCTACGGCAAATACACATGTTGACAATATTCCCAAAGAGAATAAAAATAAAATGATGAATCTGTTCATTTTCGATAAAGTATTAGAAGGTTAATCATATTGGCAGGAACCAGTCCTTCCCTGCAAAGGTATGAAATAAATGTTGAATAATAAATGAGAAAAACACTTCAAGACACGCAAGACAACAAACGGATGACATGTTTAAGACTTATACGACCGCGATGCAACATTACAGACCTATTAATGCAACATATTTACGTTTATTTAAATAAGATATTGCTATCTTTGAGAATTCAATTTCAGATTATATAGTATGTCTTTTACAAACTATTTACACAAATTAGTGTTCCCCCTCATTATTCTGTTACTGGCTTATCTGCCGTTAGCAGGACAAACTCCGTATGTATTTCGCCATCTGAAAGTAGAAAACGGGCTTTCAAACAATAACGTAAAAACCATATTGAAAGACTGTGAAGGCTTTTTATGGATAGGGACCGCCAATGGATTGAACCGATACGACGGATATAGCTTTAAAGTGTATCAACCCAAAGAAAAAGACATCCATTCTTTATTGTCTAACGACATCTGGAACTTACAGGAAGACGGTTTGGGCAATTTGTGGATTGGAAGCGAGGCAAGATATTGTATATACGACCGAGACAAAGACAACTTCATTACCGATATTCCCTCATACCTCCTTAAAATAGGCATCCAGATAAATGGTACCTACAAAGTACATGTTGACAAAAGACACAATTTATGGGTACTGCAAGGCCAAAATGCTTTTTACTTCAATTTTTCTCATAAAACCCTTAAAACATTCAAAATAGAAAACTTTCCAGAAGAAACTCCGGAACTGAGTATCAGCGATGATGGTGAAAACCTATATCTTCTTTGGAATTCGACCTTATTGAAACTAGAGAACAACGCAAAGAAATGTAAACGGGTAGATAACATCAGCTTACCCTCCAACTCTATTATCGAAAAGCACATATACATTGATTATCATGGAGGCATCTGGCTATATTCATATACCGATGAACAAATATTCTATAAGAAAAACATAAAATCGGAATGGAACCAAATCAATCTCCATTCTAAAATAGAGACAAAAAGTAATGCGGTAAGGAGCATACTGGATGACTCGAACGGACATGTCTGGATAGGAACGGACCATAAAGGAGTATTCATTTATGACTACGTAAATGATAACCTTGTCAACCTCCTGAATACCCCTATGTCTTCCACATCCCTTGCTTCCAACAGAATAAATACAATCTACCGTGATGATTCAGGCGTCATTTGGTTAGGAAATTTCAAAAAAGGAGTTTCTTATTATCACGAAAGCTTCCATGAATTTATTGATACCCAGCATAAAGAATGTGGTGATATAGCCTCCATTTTAGAGGATAAGGCCGGAAACATTTGGCTGGGAACAGATGGGAACGGACTTTATGTAAAAGAAAAGCAAAAAGGATTTGCCATTCGCAAACTATCCATCCCCGACATAGCCATCATCAGTCTTCTCGAAGACCATAAAGGACGGATTTGGGCAGGAAGTTATCAAGACGGATTGTTCTGCTATGAGAACAACAGTATTCGCCATTTTACTCCAGAGAACAGCCAACTGCCATACAGTGGCGTATGGAGTATGAAGGAAGACCGATATGGAAACTTATGGATAGGTTATGTACTGGAAACTTTGGTTTGTTTTAATCCGGACGCAAATACTGCGACAAGTTATCTACTACCTGATGGGAATAATATCAATGTACTCAATATCTGTTATGACTATGGAGACAAAATGTATATTGGGACTACATACGGACTCTGTGTAATGGACATCGTGACGAGAAAACCCGAAATGATTTATGCCAATCGAAAAGAGACACAGCCATTCAAGCAGCTCTTCATTTCCACTGTATTCAAGGACGACAGAGATATATTGTGGTTAGCCCATAAACAAGGATTGACTGCCTGGGACTTAAAAAATGATTCACTACACTGGTTCGACGTAAACAACGGATTGTGTGACAATCTCATTAACAGTATAACCCAAGACAATCATGGTAACATGTGGCTTGCAACAAGTAACGGATTGTCTATATTGGAAGTAACCCCAGACACCCAGGAAGGAGTAGACTTTTCTTTCAAGAATCTTTCTACCAGAGACGGATTGCCAGAAAATCATTTCAACTCCCATTCCGCTTGTAAATTGTCCAGCGGAGATTTACTGCTGGGAGGCACCAGTGGCTATACATCTATAAATCCGAACAAGCTGACCGAAAAGAGCCGACCGCTGGCAAAGGTGTATTTTACAAATCTGACCATTGGCAATCAACATATAGAAGTAGACTCAATATATGAAGGGCGTAAACTATTAACAACTGTACTTGGCAGAACCCCATCATTGTCTGTCAGATATGACGATTATTTAATCTCCATCGAATTTGCCGCAGGCGATTTGCTGAATGCTGATAAAATAAGATATGCCTATAAACTGGAAGGATTAAATACCCAATGGTACTATACAAACGAGAACAAAATAGCTTTCACCACCCTTCCTCCTGGCAATTACAAACTATTGATTAAAGCTTGTAACAGTGACGGTATATGGAATGACGAAGCTAGTGAGTTGAATATAACCGTTTCATCTCCAATATATTTATGTAATGTTGCTATCATCTTATACATATTGTTTGCCATTGGTATAATATCCTATGTAATATACCGATTCAAAAAGCATCACAACATAAGACTGGAGCAACAACGAGCAAAACTGGAGCAAGAACAAAAGTTGCTCCTGAATGAGATGAAGCTAAAGTTCTTTACAAATATAAGCCATGATTTACGTACACCACTGACGCTTATCATTAGCCCGTTACAAATGTTATTGTCAGAAACCCTGGATGACGGAATACGCAAAAAACTAAATACAATCAATAAAAATGCACAACAATTACTTACATCGATAAACTCTCTGCTTGATTTCCGGAAACTGGATGTAGGAGCCGAGACAGCTCATTACAAATCGGGAGATATTGTCAACTTTATCCGCGAGATTTGCAGTACTTTTCAAGAGTATGCTCTTGACCATACCATCAGCTTCTGTTTCATGTGCGAAGTAGAAAACCTGAACATGTCCTTCGATCCGGTTAAAATAAAAAAAGTAATGAACAACTTGTTGTCCAATGCCTTCAAATACACTCCTGATAAAGGAGAAATCAATGTACATCTTTATCGCGAAGATGACAATGTATGCATCTGTGTGGCAGACAACGGACAAGGTATCATAGACAAAGACAAGAAACATATCTTCGAACGTTTTTATCAGGTGCAACAAACTTCGGAAAAAACCGGCAGTGGAATCGGCCTGCATATTGCAAACGAATATGTACATCTACACAAAGGAACAATCTCCGTTACAGACAATTTTCCTAAAGGTTCCGTATTTACCGTTAAATTGCCTATCGTCACATATGCCAGTGAAAAGGAGGAATTACTTCCGGAACTGCTAAACAATGACAAAGCTCCGAATGAACTTCCCGTTCCAAATGCGGAAGAATTGCGGTATACCATCTTGTTGGTGGACGACAACAAGGATTTCTGTAGTTTCATGTCTGAATACCTGTCCGATGAATACGCCATACAGGTTGCCTACAATGGAGCAGAGGCATTGAAGATATTAGAAAAAAACAGTGTCAATATTGTAATAAGCGACATCATGATGCCAGTGATGAATGGAACAGAGCTATGTCGGCAAATCAAAACAAACATGCAATGGTCCCACATTCCCGTTATATTGCTTACAGCCCGTATGGCAGAAGAATACAAAAGTGAAGGATTTGAGCAAGGAGCCGATGACTATATCGTAAAGCCTTTTGACTTCAAATTACTAAAGCTGCGCATCAGGAAATTTATTGAATGGACAGAAAAAAGCCATCGTAAATTCAGTCAGAAAATAGAAGTGACACCTAATGAAATAACAATCACTCCACTAGACGAACAATTTATTGAAAAAGCTATCAAAATAGTAGAAGAGCGCATGAGTGATTCCGACTTCTCTGTGGAAATGTTAGGAGCAGAATTGGGGTTGAGTCGTAGCCATCTCTACAAAAAGCTGATGTGTATCACCGGTAAAGGTCCGGCAGAATTCATCCGGATTATCCGTTTGAAGCGCAGTAAGCAACTTCTAAAGGAAAGCCAGAAACAAATTGCAGAAATTGCCTATGAGGTGGGATTCAGTTCTCCAAAAAGGTTCACTGTAAACTTCAAGAATGAATTTGGAATATCACCATCTGATTACATCCGCAGTCTAAAATGATAACTTGAAACATAAAGGTACACTATTTAAAACATAACAAGCCTACATTATTGCCAAAACAGTTCATATTTGCAGTGACTTTCAAATCAGTCATTTCTTATATTTTTAAATCTTAAATTAAAGTATTATGAAGTTACGCGCAAATGTACGTCCACAATGGCAATGGGCAAAATTAAAGCAATTGCTTGCCATTGTGCTGATGTTTTGGGGTACAATCTCCATGTACGGACAAAGTAAAATGATTTCCGGTATCGTTCAGTCAGAATCGGACGGTGAACCACTTGTAGGAGCCACCGTTATAGTAAAAGAGACCAAAGCCGGTGGTACCACCGACCTCAACGGACGTTATTCCGTCCAAGCAGGACAAGGGCAGACTTTGATTGTTTCCTACATCGGCTACCGTTCCAAAGAAATAAAGGTCGGAAAAAACAGCCGTATAGACGTGCAATTACAAGAGGACAACGAAATGTTGGACGAAGTAGTAGTTGTAGGTTACGGTACGATGAAACGCAGTGACTTGACCGGTTCCGTGGTCAGCGTGACGGGTGACGAACTGAAAAAATCCGTAGTCACCTCGCTCGACCAAGCTTTGCAAGGACGCGCCGCCGGTGTACAAGTAACGCAGAACTCCGGTACTCCGGGTGGCGGTATCTCCGTCAGTATCCGTGGCATCAACTCCCTGAACGGCAACGAACCGCTCTACGTCATCGACGGTGTAGCCATATCGGGTAACAATAACGGTAACAGTAGTGTACTCAGTTCCATCAACCCATCGGACATCGTATCTATGGAGGTTTTGAAGGACGCTTCTGCCACTGCCATCTACGGTAGCCGCGCCTCCAATGGTGTGGTACTTATCACTACCCGTCAGGGCGAAACGGGCAAGACCAAAGTTTCCTACGAAGGTTACTATGCCCTCCAGCAACTTCCCAAGAAGTTGAAAACATTGTCGCTTCCCGAATATGCCGTTTATCAGAACCTCCGCGCTGCCACAATCGGTTTCGGTGAACGCGAGGAGTTTAAAGATCCCACACTCCTTGGTGAAGGAACCAATTGGCAGGACGAAATCTTCCGCACAGCACCGATGCACAACCATCAAATAAACATTTCCGGCGGTTCGCAAAACATGAAATACTCCTTATCGGGCGGTTACCTGCAACAAGACGGTATCGTGTTCGGTTCCGATTTCGAACGTTTCTCTTTCCGTGTCAACATGGACAACGATATTAACAAATGGCTCACTACCGGCTTGCGTGCTTCAGTGGCACGTACCAAACAAACCAACAGCGTAGACGGTTCGGGTGCCATCTATAATGCCCTGAACCAGCTTCCCGAGGTACCCGCCCGCAATCCGGACGGAAGTTTCGGTATGCAGACGGAGAATATGTATGGAACTTACTTCTCCAATCCCCTCTCCGACCTTATCCAAAACGAAAACTACAGCCGCAGTACACAGGTTTACGTCAATGCTTTTGCTGACATCAAATTATGGAAAGGATTGGTGTTCCGCACAGAGTATGCAGCCAACTACAACACCGGTTATCGGTTCACTCCTTCCTACGACTATGAATTCTTCAAACAACAATCTTCGGCAAGCCGCTCGGCAGGTAACGGAAGTAACTGGACTTTGAAGACCTACCTTACTTACAATGGTACTTTCGGCAAGCACAACGTTTCGGTCATGGCCGGTCACGAAGCGCAAGAAAACAACTGGGAATCTTTGGACGGAAGCCGTACCAACTTCCTCTTCAACTCGGTTCACGAATTGAATGCCGGAGACGCCACTACCGCCAAAGCCAACAGCTCACGCGGTTCATCCGCCATCGAGTCTTACTTCGGCCGTCTGAACTATAACTTTGCCGACCGCTACTTGCTGACCGCCACCCTCCGTGCCGATGGTTCTTCATCCTTTGCCAAGGAAAGCCGCTGGGGTTGGTTTCCCTCTGTAGCATTGGCATGGAAAGTCAACAACGAAGCCTTCCTTAAAGACGTGGAAGCCATCAACTCCCTAAAACTTCGCTTAGGGTGGGGTGTGGTAGGTAACCAATGGGCAGGCTCTTATGCCTACGGTGTAACCATGGCTTCGGCAGCTTCCATCTGGGGAACCGGATTCTATGCCGGAAACTACCCCAACCGTAGCTTGAAATGGGAAGAAACCAACTCCTATAACATCGGCCTAGACCTCGCCCTCTTCGACAACCGCGTGGAATTGATTGCCGACGCTTATTACAAGAAGACCGACAACCTCTTGATGCAAGCCTCATTGCCCACCTATGTAAGTGGACTCATCGGTGCACCGTGGGTCAACGCCGGTGCCATGACCAACAAGGGTGTGGAATTTACACTGAATACACGCAACATCCTGACCCACGACTTTACCTGGACTTCCGGACTCACCTTCTCCATCAACCGCAACGAAGTAACAAAACTCTACTCCGAGTCATCGGCAATCTCGGGCATCAACGGAAATGAAACGCTGACCTACACTATGGTGGGCGAACCGGTCGGGCAGTTCTACGGTTATAAAGTCATCGGTATGTTCAAAGAAGAGAGCGACTTCTACAAGAAAGATGCTGACGGCAACTTCCAGCTCGACGAAGCGGGCAATCGCATACGTATAGCAATTCCCAAGGGTCAACAAATAAGCAAAAATGGTATCTGGGTAGGTGACTACATTTACGAAGACCTTCACGAAGATGGTGTAATCGATGAAAAAGACCGTACATTCTTGGGTAATCCAGCTCCTAAGTTCACCTTCGGATTCAACAACTATTTCGCATATAAAGGATTCGACCTCAACATCTTCCTTAACGGTTCGGTAGGCAATAAAGCCGTCAACCTAATCCGCCGCACGTTTACCGACCCCATGCGAAACAGCAACTTGCTGAAAGAAGCCACCGACATTGCTTTGATTGGAATGCACGACCCCGAAGTGGGCGATGAAGAGCTCTCCAACGTCTATATCGTCAATGCCGACCGAGCCAAAGTACAGCGTGTCACCACCAGTAGCGCCAATGACAACAACCGTATCTCCAGCCGTTTTATCGAAGATGCCTCTTATCTCCGTATAAAGAACATCTCATTGGGTTATACATTCCCCCGAAAGTGGCTGCGCCATTTACAAATAGACAATATACGGCTCTACGTCAATATTCAGAACCTTTGCACCATCAGTGGCTACAAAGGATACGACCCTGAAATAGGCGCATTGAATTACAATGTCCTCTTGCGGGGTGTGGACGATGCCCGTTACCCCTCTCAGCGTATCTATACGTTCGGACTTAATTTTAATTTTTAATGAGTTTGGCAAATATCACTAAAAAAGACAAATAACATGAAATACAGATTTCTCACCCTTATATCGTCGCTCCTCCTGCTCACAGCGTGCAGCGACTCTTTTCTGGAACGTGCTCCCGAAGGCAACTACGTGGATGTAACCTTCTACACTTCCGATAAAGCTTTACAAGCGGCTACAGCCCCGCTCTACAATCGTGCCTGGTTCGACCTCAACCAGCGTTCCATCGTGCCGCTGGGCAGTAACCGGGCTAACGACAACTTCAGCCGCTGGGGTTCCCCAGAATTTACCAACTTCAAGGTAACGGCATTGAACGACAATCTTGCCGCTGCCTGGAAAGGATTCTATTCGGTCATCACCATGGCAAACGCCGCCATCAGTGACGTGAAGACCAAATGCAGCAGCAACGTAAGCGAACAGGCTAAACTGACCGCCATTGCCGAAGCGCGCCTGATGCGTGCCTGTGCCTACTTCTACATGGTGCGTCTTTGGGGACCAGTCATTATCATTGAAGATAACGACAAAGTGGTAGCCAACCCCATCCAACCCCTCCATCGCGAAGAGGATGTGTTTGAATTGGTGATTCGCGACCTGACCTTCGCAGCTGAGAACCTCCCCGAAGTGCCGATGGCCAAAGGCCGCGTCAGCAGTTGGGGAGCCAAAGGAATGTTGGCCAAAGCCTACCTTGCCCGTTCTGGATGGAAAGGAGGTACACGAGACAATACAGACCTGGAACTGGCAAAAAAGATAGCAGCCGACGTGATAGAGAACAGCGGAATCGCCCTTTACGACCGCTACGAAGACCTCTTCAAATACAAACATAACAACAATCCGGAATCACTCATCGCCATGCAATGGGTACCGTTAGGTGATTGGGGAGTATGCAACACCCTGCTTGCCGACCTTGCGGGTAACAGCACGATGACTGGTGGCATTAACGTCTGGAGTAGTTACCAAGCCAGCATTGATATGCTTCAGCAATATGAAGTAGGCGATACCATACGCCGCAACGCAACGTTCTGCACTCCGGGAACATATTATCCCTATATTTGTATTGCCAATGGTGGATACACCTACGACGGCAACACCTCCAGCATCAAGAAAGGCGTGCCCGGCGGTCCCGATGATGACAACGATGGCTATATCCAGTCAATGAATTCTCCGCTTAACACCTACATCTTGCGTTTGGCCGATGTTTATCTCACCTATGCCGAAGCTTGTCTCGGCAACAATGAAGAATTGACCGGCGGCCCCGGTCTGGAAGCATTGAATCTTGTCCGCGACCGTGCCTGTATTCCACGTAAGAAAAGCATCACCTTTGAAGACATTATCCGTGAACGTCGCGTCGAATTTTCTATGGAGTATTGCAACTGGTATGACATGGTGTCGTGGTATCATTGGAGACCCGACTACATGCTCAATTATTTCCAGAACCAGCACCGAGGTTATACAGTTGACAACATTGTGAAAGATGAGGACGGCTATCTGCACTTCGGTAAATACGACGGTGATGTCTTCCTCGAAGGTGTGGAAAATTGGCAGGAACCGGGCGAAAATGTCGAAATTACCCACAACAACATCATGATGCCCTATCCGGAAAGCGACATCATCCAGAACCCGCTGCTGAATGAAGAACCGGTAGCCTATGAGTTCAGTGAATAAGTCAAACGATACATTCATTATCTAATTTTACTATTATAACATGAAACATATCCATTTTCCCTTAATATTGCTGACCATTATGCTGGCATGCAATCTCTTCACCGCTTGTAACGACGATGAAGGCGGCGGTATCCCCGTCATCCACCACATTCGCCTGACAGACCCCGAGAAAGCCGACAGTACCTTTACTGACGTAAATCCAGGTACCATGATTGTGGCTATCGGTGAAAACTTGAACGGTGTGAAAAAAGTATTCATCAATCAACAAGAAGTTTCATTCAACAGTAACTACAGCACATCTACCAATCTCATCCTCACCATTCCCGCAGATTTACCGCTGGTTGGCGCCAATCCCGATTTGAAGGATGAACTACGTATAGAAACTACGCACGGCACAGCCATCTACTCGATGCACGTGCTCTCGCCTGCACCCTATATTACCCGCATCGCCACTACTTTCCCCGTAGAGGTAGGAACACCATTACGCGTAATAGGAGGCAATTTCTACGAAATCCAGCGTATCTACTTCACCACAGCCGAAGGTGACATTACCGATGCTCCCGTATCAACAGAAATAACAGAATTTACAGTAAACAAAGATTTCAGTGAAATTTCCTTCAAGGCACCGGCAGGACTGATTGATGAAGGAAGTCTGGTAGTAGAATGCTATACGGCAGCGGCATTCACTCCCTTCCGCCGTACAGCTCTTCCACCGAGCATCAACAAGGTAAGTTCCATGATGCCTATCACGGGTACTACTGTTACCGTACTGGGACAGAATTTCATGGACATCGCCTCCATCACAATGGGCAACCGCTCCGTAGACCTCTCTACTGTTACTATAAGCGAAGCCAACGATGTGCTTACCTTCACCATGCCGCGCCCACCACAAGGCACTTGCTCACTCGCCATCACCACAATGGGCGGCACTGCCGAAGTTCCGGGCTTCTATCCTCTGGAGAATATCGTGCTCAACTACGATGACATCGGTTCCTTCTCATGGGGCGGATTTGCCACAGCCATCACAGCCGACGGTTCGGTACCCCCCTACTTCTCCGACGGGCAATGCTATCAGCTGGCCGGTGAACTTTCTGCATGGAACTGGTGGTGGGGACAATTGCAGAACACCGCTGTATGGAATATTGATGCCGCCTTCTTGCCTGCCGCTACACCGACTTCCGAACTAGCTTTACAGTTCGAGTGTTTTGTAGCGCAAGAATATGGCGAAGGTCCTGTCTTCCGTATCTACCTCAAAGGAAACGAGGCACACAACTACACGGACTATCGTCCTATGAGCGATTTCACTGGAAAGACCGAAGTAGGCCAGTGGATGCAATGCAGCATTCCGCTCTCTGCACTCGTGGATGAAGCTACCTGGGGCAAATTCCAAAGCCGGAGTGGCGAAGAGCTGGCACTCCAGATGACCAACCCCAGCGGTAATGGTCCATACAACATCGAAATGTATTTTGATAATTTCCGAATTGTCAAGATACAATAATTCAATAAATTGAATTCAGACACAGAATTAACATAAAGTGACACCGCTCTTTTAAACTTTTAGACGCTGATTCAGCTGAATCAGCGTCTAAAAAATGAATACACCGCAATTATTAAAGAGAAAATCAATGAATATCATGGTACAAATCTTCAAGGAAACCCTATTGACCAGCCTGATTCTGTTTCTGATGACGGCTTGCTCTGACGATAAAAAAGAACTGAAAATCATCGTAGAGCCTACTTCCTTCCATTTTGAACAAACGGGTGGTAGCAAGAAATTCGGTATCACCCCCAATGAACCAGCCACTTTCCAAAGTTCGGAAGCATGGTGCAAAGTAACCTCGGAAAGCAGCACTCCCGTACAGGCAATCTATAACATAACCGTAGAACCCAACA
>ERZ780060.365-NODE-365-length-17977-cov-3.272570_pt1 | contig 17977 bp, 9 predicted proteins | sample MGYA00511176_ERZ780060 | MGnify/ENA primary metagenome ERZ780060 (study PRJEB29588, sample SAMEA2148374) | human gut metagenome | biome: human gut; feature: human-associated habitat; material: faeces | place: Denmark | collected 2008/2010 ... | reverse complement strand
AGAAAGATTTAGATTTACTATGTATTCCAAATTGTGTGTGATTATCAGTAATTTGCAATTTTATGATATTTCTTGAATGTATAGGTTCGAGAGCCTGTCTCTCCGCTGAAACCTAAGACATTAGGTAGTCAAATTAAGACAAGTCCCGTAAAATCAACGTTTTACGGGACTTTTTCTATTTAGCCGATGGACAACCGAAAGACATTCAAATGCCCACTTCAGACAAAGTTCCGTTACAAAATCGTTACAGGAAAATCGGGAAAATCTTCTGTAACGATTTTCGATGTAAGTCCTTGATTTGTCGCTCATTGACGTTCAAATGTCTGCTTGTAACCCAATTATTAATTATTCCTTTGCAGAGGGAAGTCATTACACCCACTGTAACGGAGCTAAATTAAAAAAGGATATGAGTAAGAGTACATTTAAGATTCTGTTCTATCTAAGAAAGAACTATCTGAACAAGGAAGGAAAAGCGGGTATTATGATTCGTCTGTCGCTTAACGGTGAAATTTCTCAATTCAGCTCAAAGCTGGATATAGAACCTGATAAATGGGATACCACATTGGGCAAGGCGAAAGGAAATACACAAAAAGCCCGCCAGTTGAATGAAACATTGGAGGACATCCGTGCTTCGCTGAAAAACCACTACCGGGATATTGAAGTGCATGAGTCATTCGTAACGGTAGAAAAAATACGCAATGCGTTTTTGGGAATAACGGCGAAACAAAGAACACTGCTGGAACTTTTCAAGAAACACAATGAGGATGCAAGAAAACTGGTCGGCATCAGCAAGACTCCTGCCACCCTCGCAAAGTATGACCGTTGCTACCGAAGGCTGGAGGAATTTATGAAAGTGAAATACAATATTTCGGATATATCACTGAAGGAAATCGGCCATATGTTCATTACGGACTTCGAGAACTATCTGAGAACGGAAAGCAAATGCAATGAGAATACTACGGCAAAATTCATGCAGACGTTCAAGATGATTGTAATCATCGCCAAAAACAACGGTTGGATTTATACTGACCCGTTTTCAAATTATAAAATCAGACTGAAACGTGTGGACAGAGGTTATCTGACGGATGCGGAACTGCAAAAGATAATGAAGAAGAAGTTTCCGACTAAAAGACTGGAACAGGTACGGGACGTGTTCCTGTTCTCCTGTTACACGGGATTGTCATATGTGGACGTGAAGGAACTGAAGGCAAGCGACATCAGAATCTCGTTTGACGGGAAGCCGTGGATCATGACGCACCGTCATAAGACAGATACTCCGGTAAACGTACCGCTGCTGAAGATACCGCAGGCGATACTCCAGAAATATGAAGGTCAGCTCCCCAAAGGCCAGTTGCTGCCTGTGCTGAGCAATCAAAAACTTAATTCTTACTTAAAAGAGATTGCGGATTTGTGCGGTATAAATAAAAATATTACCTTCCACCTGGCAAGACATATAATTTACTATTACTTATTGAGAATAAGGAATTTACAAGATTTATTTTTTAGACAGGTAACGGTTTGGAAACGAGTAGACTTCTTCAAATCACCTGCTTTTGCATAAAATAAAAGAACACTTATTTCAGAATCAAAGATAGAAAAATTCTCTATCATAGCAAATAATATACTGAGAAAAATCTCGTGAAATAACGGATACAAGATTAACAATTAATATAAATGTTAATGATGCAAACTTCATTTTGTATATCCTTCAATCTATCTTGGTCTAATTTCAATTTTTTACCATTAACTACAACATAATTTTCTCCTAATTCACTTATATGGTTCGCATTAACAATACAATTCTCGCTAATAGTAATCATTTTATTTAGTGACATTAGTTGTTTTATTGCTTTTTTAATTGGGATACTTAAAGGGAAAGTCCTTTGCTCAGATACATAGACAACTGAAGTTTTATCGTCTCCTTCTGCATACAAAATTTCATTAGCTTCAACACAAGCATACCCTTCTTTATCTTCAATCATTGCATATCTTTTTCTATTAGTTTCCTTAATTGATTTGCTTCTTTCTGCTTTAATCTTACTTAAGATCACATTTTTCTGCCTCATTATTGAGTGTTTATTTTTTATTTTTCTGACTTTCTTCATATCCTATTCAAGATTAAATGCATACTGACTATATTAAGAATCGTAATCCAATGATAAATAGCTGAATATCTTTGATACAACATTTTGTTAAAGAAGCAATCTTCCATTATTGCTTAACCAGATTCTTACAATATTTTGCAGTATCTCGCGGAGTCGATTCCCTGTTACTCTACAAATGTAAAGCTTTATTTTGAAATACAAGAAGATGCTTTGTTTTTTTGCTCCACTATTAGAAGGCTAATACAGCTATTTCCCAAATCGTCCAGTATAATCACCAGGTGATTATTGGATTGAACGTAATATTATTAGAATTTTATCATATATTATTCTACCATTTACCTAATAAACCCTTTTTAGAGATTAATACTAATATGTTTCATATATAAATATTTTCTTTCAATACTTTACCACACATTTAATTCGATTTTACAATTCTCGTAAGTTAGGCTGCTTTCTACAATCTTGAAGTGGTTATTACCCTTGCGATGAGATTCAATACCTATAAATTAAACAGAGAATAATGCAAATGGTGTTGGATTGTTTATCCCAACCCCAAAAGGCGGGAATCAACCGATGCTTTGCATAGCAAAGCAGCAGGAGTGAACTTTGTCGTCAATTTGAACAAAATAATTAGCAATGGAATCGCAATGGTTTCAGTTCTATTCACCGAATATATTAATGCCAAATTACCGAAAAACATAAATCCAAATAACCGAATATTAGAATTTTCAATTACCTTTGTGGAAGTAAATAGTTTGATTTATGGATGGTTACAAACTTAGAATAATGGATAGCCTGCTTGAAAAGGCTTTGCAGGCAAAAGGAGCGGTGTTGATAGAAGGACCTAAATGGTGTGGTAAAACCACTTCAGCCAAGGAGATTGCAGCTAGCAAAATATTGTTAGCTCGAACTAATGTAAAAAATAATTTCAAAAGCCTGTTAGAAATAGATACAGATGCGGCATTGTCGGGAGATACACCAATACTTATTGACGAGTGGCAAACTGTACCTAAACTGTGGAATGCTATAAGATATACAATTGACCATCGCCGTAAAATGGGACAGTTTATATTAACAGGTTCTGCCGTTCCAGATAAAGATACCGAAAATGAGAGAAAATATTCAGGAACAGGTTGTTTTGCTTGTTTGACAATGCGTCCTATGACATTATTTGAATCGGGAGAATCAAACGGTAAAGTAAGTCTTGGAAATCTATTCACTACTCCTGATAAAATACTGGAGAAGAATGAACTTAGATTACAAGATATTGCATTCTTGATTTGCCGTGGTGGTTGGCCAATGGCTGTTGGGTTGCCCAATGTGGCGGCATTGAAACAGGCATTCGATTATTACGATGCAGTAACCAAAGAGGAAATAACTAAAGTAGACGGGGTAAAAAGAGCATCAGAGCGAGTACAACGTTTGATGAGAGCATATGCCCGACATCAGGGAACACAAGCATCAATTGCAACATTAAAGGAGGATTTAAAAAACAACGATACAGGCACACTTGATGATGATACAATAAGTTCTTATCTTAATGCTCTACGAAAGATTTTTGTTGTAGAAGATATGCCAGCTTGGAATCCAAATCTTCGTTCAAAGACAGCAATTCGTACTGCTGATACACGCTATTTTGTGGACCCATCTATCGCAACTGCAGCTTTAGGTTTGGGTCCAGCAGATTTAATGAGCGATTTAAAGACAATGGGATTCTTCTTTGAAGCTATGTGTGTAAGAGATTTGCGTGTATTTGCAGAAGCATTGAATGGAAAGGTATATCATTATCGTGATAAAAGTGGTTTAGAATGCGATGCGGTAGTACATCTTCGCAATGGCCAATATGGACTTATCGAAGTCAAACTCGGAGGCGAAACTTTGATAAATGAAGGAGTAGAAACTTTAACTTCATTAACCAACCAAATTGACACTGAACGCATGAAATCCCCTGCTTTCAAGATGATATTAACGGCAACAGGCGAACATGCTTATCGTCGTCCAGAAGATGGTATTTACATTGTTCCGATTGGATGTCTAAAGCAGTAATTTAAAGGTAACAAAAGATGGAAAAAATAAAAAACTTTGATATAATAATCAATAAATGTCTTTGGGAAATAAATCCAACTTCGACGACTCCCGATCTAGATAAGAACGACTTTTTATTATCTGTTATAAATGGTTTTGAAGAAGGGAAGTGGAGAAAAAACGAATTCCATAAGTTTGTGATGAACAATATAGCCCAAACTGGATTGTCTGCGGAAGATAGGGATAATCTTTATTCGGAATCTCCATACACAACAATAACAGAGTCTATTAAGAATCTTCGTTTAGTTGATAAAGACAATGGTAAAGGTAGTGAAATTGCAGAAATTGTTTTATATGGCATTATGCGTTATCACTATAATGCTCTTCCTGTTGTTCCAAAGATATTTTACAAGCAGAATCCTAAAGATAATGCGAAAGGAGCTGATAGTGTACATATTGTATTAGACGGGAAAGGGGATTTTACATTATGGTTAGGGGAAGCAAAGTTTTACAATGATATCACAGATGAAAGGTTGTATGAACCAATAAATTCTATCTTTGATACTATCAGTACTGATAAAATAAAGAAAGAAAATTCGATTATAACTAGCATAAAGGATTTAGAATATGTAATTACAGAGCCTACTGTAAGGAAAAATGTTCAAACAATACTTCGGCGAGAGACTCCTATTGACGAAATAAGGAAAAGGCTACATGTCCCAATTCTATTGCTTCACGAGTGTGATAAAACTTATAATGCAACAGGGTTAACAGACACTTACTTAGATGAAATTAAAGAGTACCATCTAAATCGTGCCATCCGCTTTTTTATGTCACAAAATAATCGGCAATTAAAAGAAAACATTTATGGCTATGAGGATATACAATTTCATCTTATTCTTTTTCCTGTGCCCCAGAAGGATGAAATTGTGAATTGGTTTGTAGAACGAGCAAAACAAATTATTGAAGATGCATAATATTGAAATATTTGAAGAATGTGCTAAAATAAATAGATTGATAGAAAACAGCAATAAGGCGGAAGCACGTTCTTTAGTGATTAATTTATTGGATAAATTACAGAAAGAACAAATTGAGTATACCCCTCTTGTCAATCATTTGATAAGAGAGGTAGGGCTATATCCATATATAGATTGTAATACAGCATTATGGGAAGACCAAGTTGTCGTAGAAGCCTTTAAGGCCAATGTGGGTGAAGAAAAACCAGTTACACTACATAGTGCTCAATCTCGTGTACTAAAACGACTTTTAGCCGGAGATAATATTGCAGTAAGTGCACCCACTAGTTTTGGTAAAAGTTTTATTATAGATGCTTTTATCGCTATCCGTAAGCCTGAAAATGTTGTTATTATTGTTCCAACAATTGCTCTTGCTGATGAAACACGTCGTCGAATTGAGCACAAATTCTCCCTTTATTATAAGATAATTACTACAACTGATGCGACATTGGCAGAGAGAAACATCTTCATTTTTCCACAAGAACGCTGTTTTGCTTATATTGGCAAATTAGAAAGTATTGATATGCTCATTGTGGATGAATTCTATAAAGTAAGTTCTATGTTTGATGATGAAAGGAGCTCATCACTATTAAGTGCTATTATTGAATTAGGAAAGATATCTCGTCAGAAATATTATTTGGCCCCTAATATTCATAAAATTGCAGATAATGTTTTTACTCAAGGGATGCAATTTATGAGACTAGTAGACTTTAAAACGGTAATCACAAAATCAGCCAAAATATATGAAAGATTAAAGAACGGAGAAAATCGAGATGAGTTTAAAAAACGTTATCTTGTTAACATCTTACAAAAAAACAAATCAAAGACATTGATTTATGCTGGTAGTTATGGCAATATCAATAAAGTTGCAGATATTCTTGCTAATAGTTTGACTCCTAAAAAGACGACACTACTTAAAGATTTTAATGATTGGCTTAAAATAAATTATGGTCAAGACTTCTCATTGTGTAAACTTTGTGAAAGAGGTGTTGGTGTACATAATGGTAAGATGCATAGGTCATTGAGTCAAATACAAATTAAATTATTTGAAGTAGACAATGGTCTAGATACAGTTATCTCTACATCTTCTATAATAGAAGGGGTAAACACACAAGCTGAACAAGTCATAGTATGGTCTAATAAAAATGGTTCTAACAAGTTTGATTATTTTACATATAGGAATATAATTGGACGAGCAGGCCGTATGTTTAAATATTTCATAGGAAAAGTTTACCTTCTCGAAGAGCCTCCTGCACAAGAAGATACTACCTTAAAGATTGATTTTCCTGAAGAAGTTGTTGAAGCTTTAGATTCGGAAAATCCAGGTATAGAGATCAATCAAGAGCAAAATAATAAAATCAAAGACTATGAGTCATATATGACAGATACATTAGGTGTTGATAATTTTAATCAGATAAGAAAGCTCCCATTGTATAAGTCATGCGATCCGCGTATTCTAAAACGATTAGTTGAGAAACTTAAAGCTAATCCTAATTGGCCCAATGGGTATTCTGCATTAGCTTTACCGAACACATATAATTGGCGCGAACCTATAATGGATGTTATAAGTCTACTTGGTGATAATATGGCTCGTCTTATTAAGATTGCTATTTGGAAGATGCCTGATAATTGGAAACGTTCTATTGCTGATATATACTCTGAACTTTCTGATATTAGTTACGAAGACCTATTTTCAGCAGAACGATACTTATCGTATAATTTATGTTCTACGCTTTCTATTATAAATGTATTAAAAAAATTATTATATCCCGAGTCTCCAGACATATCTGGATTCATAGGTAGAGCTGCAAATGCATTTTTACCCAAACTTGTATATCAATTAGAAGAATATGGATTACCGAGGATGATTTGTAGAAAAATTCAAAATTCAGGTTTGATTAATTTTGAAGATGAATCAATAGAAATATCAGAAATTATTAATCAGTTTAATATTATCGGTCAAGAAAAACTTCTTGAAAATTTGAAAGACATTTTGCCATTTGATAAATTTATTATTAATTATTTTTACGAAGGAATAAGTTAAAAATAAAAAATCAACAAGGCGCAATAAACGTTACTCAGAAAGCATTGGTTAAAATTATAAATTATGTGTTCAAATAATATAGAAAACACCCAAGAATCTTATATACAAGTTCTACAAGCTAAGCATGGGGACGCACTCATTTTGTGTTGTAACAAATCTGATAAAAGAGGAGTCATAGTTATTGATGGAGGACCTTCTCCTAATCCACGTTTTAACCCTTTTGTAAAAGAAGTGGAGAACTGTCTTCCAATTGATTTAATGATATTAACCCATTTTGACGATGATCATCTAGTTGGAATAAAAAACTTTATCGAGAGACATCAAAATGATGTTCCTTTTCCCGTTAAAAGAATCTGGGCGAACTGTGCAAAGCATGTTGATTTTGACACTTCAGAAAACTTGTCTTCTAACAAAGCAAGCAAGATGGCTGATGTCCTATGTGCAATATCGCAAAAATCAGAACTTGATTGGGAATCATACCGGTTGGATGGATTTGTGGATGATACTATAACTTTTGCCGATATAGATATTATCAATCCTCGAAAAGAATTATTTAAGTATTTTATTGATAATTATAAGAAAGAATGTAATTTTAGAGACTCTGAAGAGAATTTATCAAATAGGAAAAACTCGAATTTAGATATCTACATAGATATGCATGAATTGGCACAACGTGGTAAAACTTTAGGCAATCAAAATAAACCTTCAGAACTTGTAAATATGGTTTCGTTAAGTATGTTAATACGTTGTGACGCATTTAGCATATTAATATTAGGGGATAGCTTTCCGCAAGAAATATACATGTCTCTTATTGAAAGAGGATACAGTAAAGAACATAAGTTGCAAGTAGATTTCATAAAGATGTCTCATCATGGCAGTGCTAATAATATCAGCAATGAGTTATTAGATATTATAGATTGTGATAAATTCATCATAAGTACTGATGGAAGTAAAGGTTATAAACATCCACATAGAGAAGCTATAGCGAATGTTTTATGCCATCCAGAAAGAGATTACTCTCGTACTATTCATTTTTATTTTAACTATCCGCTTAAAACTATAATTAATAATAGAGAAGAAGCTTTGTTTAATTTTGAGTTAGATAAATGTTTAAATTTTGAATATCATGAGCCGAAAGAAATTAATAGATTCATCTTGTTACCCTGATATAGATACACTTCAAGCATTATCTGTAAAGATTAACTGCATTAATGAGCATGAAGAAATTATTGAAAATGGAACAGGAACTTTGTTTGCAAATGACGGTTCTTATTATGTTATAACAGCAGCCCATTGTATTCTTAATAATACTACCAAAAGCTTCTATGATAAGAGATGTATTCAGATAAGTCTTCCTCATATATGCAAAACCTTTATAGAGGTGGATGAAGTTTTAGAGTTCAATTCTGATTATGATACAGATTTCGCTCTTTTATCTGTTAAACTAGATATTGATAGTTTCCCGATAAGCTTTGATTATGAAAATGATATTCAATTTGTAGGTAAAGACGAGTTTTGTACTAATACATGTTTCTATGGTTATACATCCTCAGAACCAACAGGGCGTATGTTTCGTGCCAGGATGGTATCTACAAACACATATGAAGTAGAAGAAAATACGATATCTGCAACGGGTGCAGATTTTTCTCGTGTAATGAAAGGAAGTTCGGGTAGTGGGATTTTTGTTGAATACGAGAACCGAATATTTTGTCTGGGCTATGTAAAAAGTCGTATGACAGAGACAGACAGATTAAACGACATTAAAATACGCAGAATACCTAGTGATATAAACAATAAGTTCTCGCATCCCATTCTGCTACATTCTATTCAACAGAAACAAGCACTAGAAGCGTCTCTTACTCCTCAATCTCATGTTGAGATTGAATACATAAATAAATGGAATGAGTTAAGCATCGCCTTATCTAAGAATGAAGATATTACCAGAATTCTTAATGATATTAGTGAATTAAAGATTCACTATCCATATGTAAAGTCAGTTATATATCAAGAACAAATAACAAATATCATATTAAGAAACAAGAATCAATGGAATGCTTGCGAACGACGTGCATTTATTTATGCATTACAAGATCGTGGACTATGGCCTGCTTTATTCGGAGAACTCCCTCAAGCTGGCGACTTCAATGATATTCCTGAATATAAGAACATGATGTTTCGTGCATCAACTTTTGCCTGTGGATTTACTGATGAAGCAAATATACCTGATAAAAATACAGATGAGGGTATGTACGATTTAGTTCTTTGTAAAGCATTTAAGTTTGAATTTGACAAGATGTTCGAACTGATTAATGCTTGGAAAGCTAATGGAATATGGGCTGTAAAAAAAGCACTACTTGTACATTTATTTATAAGAGATGAAGACACTCTGAATTCAGTAAAAATGTTTATCGAGAATAAAACGAATTCTGAAAACGAGAGATTTGTAGCCACTCTTATATATAATATTGCAAGCCAACAATTTCCACAACCATATAAATATACAGAATTTTGGGAACATGGTGTAGAGGAACCAAGTGAGATAATCTCATACATTGCAGCAAGAATTGATAAAACAAAAATACAGCCTCATATCTTTGGTACTCATTCTACGCAAATTTTTGGAAGTACAGATTCTACTTCTTTTCCTGAATCTATCAGATTGTTACAATATTTGGCAAATACAGGTTTAACAACAAAATTTGGTATTTATAGTATTGTAAATATAGAACATTGGATGAAGGCGTTTCGTCACTTGGTACACTTCATCCCTTACCCTACAGTTTATTATACATTGCAATATGCTGAAGAGAAAACTGTAAGATGGGCAGGTCAGATGATAGCATATAGTGATGATGATTTTTTAACCAGTGTTCGTCCAAACTTACTTAATACTTTATTAGGAGCTTTAAGAATTGAATGCACTCCTAGAAACTTATATGCAAGCATTTATTATATAACCCAAGAATTATATGTATCTGTTGAAGAAAGTATATGGTATGATGAATTTAGGAAATCTGTTTTAGATTATTTTGTTGGAGAAATAGATGCAGCAAATGTAAGTATGTCGGATGCTATCTATAAGAACTTATTTTCTGCTATTCAATGTGTTAAAGACCTTGAAAGAAGAAAGGAAATATTTATTCAATTAGCGAATAAAATGTCACAAAATCCGCATCTTATTAGTCGATTATTATGCAATGCATTGTTAGTAGATATAGAATTGGCAGCTACTCCAGAAGTAAAAGAATGTTTATGTTATATAATCGATCAAATTCCTATAGCTTGTTCGTATCATATTTTATACGAGTTTAATCGAATTAACACATTGACTGCAGAGCAAAGAACAGCAATAGACAGTAAAATATTAGCCGAACAATTATCATTTTCAAAAAGTGATTATATAGCCTTAGTTAATTTGAGTAATTTAGCTCTCTCTGAAAAAAGTATATCTAAGATAAAACAAATAGCTCTCTCTAATGACATATGGAATTGCGGTATCACAGATTCTTGTTATACAGCTCCAATGCCATCACACATTGAACTATTTGACGATAAAGTGATATGGTCAGAAGAAGAATGGCAATTTATTCGATTGAATATGGAACAAAATATAGAGCTCTTAGAAAGCAAAAAGATTAAAAGAGAGTCTTCAAATTTCTTCAATTCTATGTACCTTCATCTTCTTTCAGACATGAAATTATTTATACTACGATTACAAAAAACTAATGGATTTAATGTAGAAGATATACTTTATAGAGTTAATACTTTGGTTGAACAAATAAGTGGATATGAGAACCTTATAGAAGCCCTTTCGTCAGATGACTATAATGAAGTAAATGTTGCATTGGATTTATTGAATGTACAATTAAGAACAGATGATTTTAATAAACATATATCTGAGATTAATCTCATTATTAATAAAGTTGTTCTTAAACAATCTGCAAATATTGACAATTGCATTAGCTTTATCGCTTTTCTAATGCGACAATATCCAATAGAAATGAAAAAACATTTTGGAGATTTGCTATTGTGCTTATTGAAGAATTATGTTAATTATGATTTTGAAATTATGAATTTTAGAGTCCCAAATGTAAATCATAAACTAAGCCTTATTGCTCATTATATGAAACCTGAATTTGAGGATAAGAGTCATGTAAAATACTGGACTTCAGATACAGTTGTAAATCGTTTTGGAGATTACACAACTCTGCCCCAATAGTACTGTCATAACAATAGCCTGCAGAAATGCAGGTTATTGTTGTGTTTAGATGCTTTGTTCGATGATTTTTATATCATCCTTTGATAATTCATAAACTTGGTAAACAAACTCATCAATCTGCTTTTCAATTGTAGAGGTGTCTGCAAAATTATTTGTACACTTAGTTTCAATAATTTTTTTTACTAACTCGGAAATCTTCAATTGAGTATCTGAATCTATCAGCGGGATTGGGAAATTATCAACTTCGTAACCATTAACATTGCTATTAGTACTGAAACATCTAAAGAACCAATTTATGGTTTTAGAGTTTAAGAATCCCAATAAGCAATATAGGTCTATTGAGTCTGATGGCAATATATAATTGCATGAATTAGCCAAATAATATCCTTGAGGCACAATAGACATTACAAGTCTAATCTTGTCATTAGCACCTGTCATTCCTTGCATTGCAATTCTTTCATATTTGTGATGGGCAGATTTCTCAGTATTCCCATATTCTAACAAATATTTTTCTTCTTCGAGATAGTCTATTTGACCTTGGCTCATTTGATGAGTATAATAGTATCGTTGTATTGAAGCTCCCTTCAATATAACTGGGTTACTAATATTTGAGCCAAAGAATTTTTTGTGAAATGTTACATTTAACTCACCCTCTATACATTTCAATGATATTCCTTTTTTCTTCAATAACTTAATGACTGTTGTTTTGTATTCAGGTCTCAAACGTGGTATTGTATAATCAATATTATCAATTGCTATAATGTCATTAAGAGAGAAAGAAGTACTCAATCCTGATGATTTATGCTTGTCGTCCCATACAAATACAGGGAATACATAATCACTATCGACTTTAGTATTTTGTATTAATGATATACACACGCTCATCTTTACACTCTCAAAAACACGCTTTTTCTTACTATCTCGTTCAGGGAACGAATCAATTTTGATAATCTTGTCATTCTTGAGGATATACTTTCTCAAATTAGCAGCCTGTCTATCTCCTAAAAAAGAATTTTGGAAGATAAAACAATTTATGCCATTTGTAGATAGGAGTTTTTTTACAGCATTTGCGATAAAGAGTTTGTAGGCATTTAATTTACCCCCAAATGCAATCGTATAATCTTTATCACTACGTAAATCTGCAATCTCTCCAACATGTGATTCTTGATATAAAAAATACGGAGGATTGCCAATTACAATATCAAAACCATTTTTATCATCATCACGATTGAAAACATCGCTAAACCAAGTATGCCAAAGAAAGAATTTGTTATTCTCGGCAAGATTGATATCTTTGAGTCTGGCAAGAATAGTTGGGTCGTATGCCTGTGCCTCCAACTGTTTGTTGATAGTATCGGAAATTTCTTGTTGTAACTTCACCTTTCTATTGTGGTCGTTACAAGAGTAGTACGAAGATAGTAGATGCGATACAGTCTTTTGCAAGCGATTTTTTTCATCATCGAAGAGAGAAATCTCTCCTTTGTCTTTCTTGTATTCTTTTTCGTAAGTGAGTTTACTTAAATCCACCCCGATAAAACTCTCAATTAGCGAGTTGCCTTGCATAATCTTATAGTCGAGATTGGGCAATGGCGATGGTGCCTCTTCATCAACAACGATAGAGAGCCAGAATCGCAAACGGGCTATATCTACTGCACCTTTCTCAATATCTACACCATAGATATTGTTTTGGATAATGCTCTTTTTGATTTCGGCACGATCATAATGGTCGCCACTCAAAACCTCACGACAATGCAACAGTTCATTGAGCAAACCCATAGGAAATGCTCCCGAACCAATAGCAGGATCACAAATCTTAACATTTTCAAGTGCTGAAAGAAGTTTCGGTTTCTTATTCTCTGGAATATCCTTAACTCCCTCTTCTGGTGAAAGTACGAATTGACGAATCTTGTCTTTTGCTATACTTGTATTGGTTTCGAGGTAGGCAATAAGTGACTCCTGACACATATAGCGTACAATTTCTTTCGGTGTGTAGAATGCTCCTTTATCCTTGTTGTCTTCAAGCAAGTTTTCGAAGATTTTACCCAACATTTCTGGATCTACTCCCACTTCGGCATCGTTAGGGTCATTCTCGTCAATGGTAAAGTTGTATTCACTGAAGAATTGGAACAAACGTTTGAAGTAATCAGCTGGGAAACGACTTTCGGGTTCGTCTTCCTTATCACGCTCAAATAAACCACCATTTAGGTATGGAATATCTTTCCATTCATTAAGTAGCGATTTATCCCAATCGTAATCGGCAAACAGGGCTTCACGCTCGGCAGGTTTAGTGTTCAAGATACCGAAGAACAACGGTTCAAGCACTGAGTCGAGATAATCGTTCTTGTACAGTGAGTTCTCAAACATATTTTGCATATAGTTGAGGTCGCCACACATCCAACCTTTGCGTTGCAAGAAATGAAGGAAGGTGATGCGCCCCATCATCTTCTTTACGTAATCACGGATTTTCTTTTCGTTGTAGTCAAACGCTCCAATCAATGCAGCATTGGGCTCACTAAGTCTTTTCTCTTCCCACTTACTGCCCACCTTAACAAAACGCTTACCTGTAATATATTGGATAAAGTCGGCGTATTGCTCGCGATATCTGTCGAAGAACTCATCAGAAAGAGCTTCAACAGAGAATGCAGTTTTCAAATTTTCAAATGAAATACCTTTTTTCTTTAAGAAGTTGAAACGCTCAATAGGCGTTCTGTATAGTAAATCATCACTACCAAAAACGTATGTATATCGTTTAGGCGATGTCGCTTCTCCCTTGATATCACAAATAAATGACAAACGCCAATGGTCGCCACTATCAAATACCACCAATGCGGCATCAAACTCACCCCAAGTCGGATTAATGAATGACTTTACAAGATTGCGTAGCCCTACACGCCTGTTTGCGACCGAGCCTTTTGTAATATTGTAATGAAATAAACCGATACGATAACTGTCTGTAGTATCTATATTTCCCAAATAGTAACCATTATCAGAGGTGCTTCCAATGATCTTTTCTGGTCCTTCTTTCAATTCGGTTGCATTGAAAAAATATTGTAGGAAAGTGTACCACTGAGTCAGATTGAAAGATGATTGGAATAGTTTTCTCAAAATATCCGGTGTATATGTAGCTGCCATAAAAATATTTACTTAAATGATTCTGATATAATGATTTGAGGATTAGAAATATCTTGGGCATCATGGCGTTGTTCTTTGTCCATCGTCTGATACTCTCCAAGTAATTCCGATATTTTGTTTTGCAAGCTATATTCGTCCTGCTTCATTTTAGAGCGGTCGTTTTTGTAGTCTCGTGATAAAGCCTTCAGATAGCGGGGAAGTTGGGCATATATACCTTCATTGATGTATCCCATCAGTACATCGCATTTCGATTTCAGCTCACAGTCAGTTGTTATTTGCTTAATGGTCCGCAGGAATTTATTAGCTTCAAGCGAAGTCTTGTCAAGGTCTGTGCGATTGATAGATGATGTATCTGCAGCCTCTACATAATCGGTTGTATATTGAGCCAATGCACTATTGACATGCTTGTAGTGTTGTTTCTCATTAGTAAATTGTAATGGTTGTTCTTCGGGCCTTGCTTTGAGATACTTTACTGCTTCTAGGAAGTCAATAATTTCAATACCAGTTTGAGTAGCCAGATAAAACTCGGTCTTGACATTGGAAGAAACAAAGATGACTGACTTTCCACAATGCTTTCCCGTATCACGCATTACTCTGCTCTTCATTGGCAAAGCCTTGATCTTGTGATATAGTTTACGGTCTCTGTTATAGAGCTCACGCACTTCACGCAATAGGGCAATTTTCTTATCGATACTGTCCTTTACATTGTTGTCAAACATTTGGAACTCCTTTACAATTTCTTCCTTTGAGTAGATTTGAGCATCTTCGCCAAATGCAGAGTGAAAACCCTGTAATTTAACAAGAGCGTTTTTATAGAGTTGAATTTCCTTGTCGCCCTGTTGCGATGGGTAGAACATATAGTTATAGATATTCGTAGCAACAGAACCGATACGGTTTACACGACCTATACGCTGCATTAAACGTGTGGCATTCCAAGGCGAATCGTAATTGACAATTACATTGGAACGATGCAAGTTCACACCTTCGGCCAATACATCAGAAGTAATAATGATGTTGTACCTCATTAAATTACTGTCAAAATTGGCATCGAAATTCTCTTTGATAGTCTGTCCCAAACGGTTGCGGTTGCTTGCTGTTACCATCAAAACATCTGTGCGACCTATCTCTTTTGTCAATCTATCATATAAGTAATTCAATGTATCGACACTTTCAGAGAACAACACCAATTTGCCAGATGGATTGATGGTCGTATCAAAAAAGACATTAGTAAGGTTTTCTCGGAACTTGTCAAACTTCGGATCATCATTCTCTTTCGCCCAATCTGCATTGAGTTGCTCCAATATCTCACGATCATGATGGAGCATTTCAAGAAAATCAGAACTAAAAGCATTGGCTGGGAAGAGAATATCTTCAGTTGCATATCCTTTTGCAATGGCATACTCGATAATTTCATCAAGTTCCATATTCTTTGCTTGCAGGTCTTTCACCTTCAAATCGGGGGCGATGATCACCTTGTCCTCATCGAACATCTTAATCATATCAGTTGTAATACGAAGAAGTGTTCGAAGCGACTTCTTGAAAGCATAGAAACTACTCTCCAATCTCTTTACCATATGAACACGGTAAATGGCAGCCAATGTCTGACCAATATGTACAGCATTCTTATACTTGCTACGATATTCAGGTTTCAAAAACTCAACAGCACGATAGCGGGCATAGGTCAGTCCCTTGCCTTCTGGATTTTCATCCGTTTTTCCATCAGTCAATTGCTTAAGCGTCTCATAGAAGCGGTTGCTTGTATCTGAGCCCATTACATACTCCAATTCATTCGGTGGCAGAATATTTGGGAATATGATACCTTGTGATTTAATATCTGCCTTATAATCGGGATCGTTGAGTATATTGTTGCGGGTACGGCGTACTGTTACCTTATCAATAACCTTACTACGTATCTGCTCATAGATTTTATCCACCTCAGCAGTAACATCACGCTGGTCACGCTCTCGCATCAATCTCTTATATTCATAGATAAGCGGAGCAAAGAAACCTTTGAGGTTGGGAACTCCGTCAATGGTACAGTTTTGGCTATTTTGGAACAATAGTAACTGATTCTGTAAATCATCAGGGCGGTTGTTGAGCGGTGTAGCAGAAAGAAGCATTACCTTCTTTTGAGTGCTTTTCAGCAAGCCAATATTCAGGCAGGGGGATTTGCATATCTTTTGCAACTCATCATATTTGCCAGAACTATCGCTACGGAAACCATGGGCTTCATCGACAATGATTAAATCAAATTCCTCTTTGTCCTTGTAATTGTCTTTACTTTCAAGAACCTTTGACAGACTGCCATTAGTAATGAATTGAGTTTTCTTGTATATTCCGAAAAGTTTGAATGTATTTCGCCAGTTATCTTCCAATGCCGGGGGATATACAACGAGGATATTGGTATTTTTACCGTTAGCCTCTACAAAACGTTTGGCTATCATTGTTGCAATCATAGTCTTTCCTAACCCCACAACATCAGCAAGGAACAAACCATTATGCTGCATCAGCATCTGATACCCCTGAATAACGGCATCTTTCTGATATTTCAAATCCTTAACACCATCGGGTAACTGAATGGAAAAGTCATCTTCCACTTGGTCACCAAATGTATCAATAAGTACTTTGATGTATAGTTCGTATGGAGTAGGCTGATAGCCCAAGTATGTATTCTTTTTGTACTCTTCAATATCTTTTGCTGTCAATGGAACAGCCTCGTTCCATAAAGTCCAAAATTCATCTGAGCAATACTTTACATCATCAAAGTCCTTCATTGCCACATTGAGTTCATACTGTGGCGGCTGTTTGATCCCCAAACCCGAATCAGAGATATTGGAAGAACCCATTATTACCCAACCGTCGCTATTCTCGCTATGGTTTTGTGGCAGGCATAAGTAGAATTTAGCGTGCAGATTTTTGGTTGCATGAATACGCATTTGCAAACGTCCGGAAACAAGGTCTTCACACATCTGCAATATGCCTTCCTCTACTTCGGGTGAGTATTGAGCGTTTACAATATCCTCCTTGAAACCGTTGTGATAGATTTCTTTTGCTTTTTCTTCATCAACAAGCATCAAAAGAGCCTTGTTATGCTTTCGGAAAATATCATCAATATTGATACCTACCAATATCTTGATTTCTGATATATCACCTAATTCTTTACGCAACTTGAAATATCCAGATGAACGAAAGAAGCCTACAACAGCTAAAAAGCGTTCAAATGTTACCATCTCTGCCGCAATACCTTTCAACTTATCAAAAAGAGTATTACCCGGTATATTATTGAAAAACTTTGTACTCATAATTTTATATTTAATACAAAGCCCCTCCAAACAAAATACAATACATGAATTTATTCTCTCTTAGACAGAGGGAGATTTTGGGCTATAAGGCTGATTTGCTGATGAATTATATGTAGAATTGCTAAACAATAGTT
>ERZ780060.346-NODE-346-length-18294-cov-3.256538_pt1 | contig 18294 bp, 17 predicted proteins | sample MGYA00511176_ERZ780060 | MGnify/ENA primary metagenome ERZ780060 (study PRJEB29588, sample SAMEA2148374) | human gut metagenome | biome: human gut; feature: human-associated habitat; material: faeces | place: Denmark | collected 2008/2010 ... | reverse complement strand
CAATAGCAAATCGGTCGAATTGAAACGCTCGCAGATAAAGCCAGCGTCTTACAATCCACGCACCATATCAGACGAGGGGCGCAAGCAATTGAAGCGTTCCATCAAGCGGTATGGTGTGGTTGGTGGTATAGTCGTGAACCAAGCGACTGGGTACACGATTGTCGGAGGGCATCAGAAAGTTTCCGTATTGGATGAACTTAACAAGTACGATGAAGCCACGAACAAGAACGACTATACTCTACGTGTGGAGCTTATCAATGTGGACGAAAAGACGGAGAAGTCATTGAACGTGGCTCTCAATAACCCGAACATCGGAGGTCAATGGGATTACGGTGCTTTGGCTCGCCTCGTTCCTGATATTGACTACAAGGACGCAGGTCTTACCGATGCAGACTTGAACATGATAGGTTGCGACTTTCTTTTGCAGACCGAAGAAGAAAACTCTTTGGCCGGGGCATTGGAGGAAATGATGCAGCCAGTTACAGAGCAGAAAGAAGCCGAGAAAGCAGCCCGTCAGTTGGAGCGTGAGGAAAAGGTCGCCCACATGAAGGACGTGAAGCAACAGGTCAAGGAGCAAGCACAGAAAACAGCCGCCAACATGGATGCTTACCTGATGCTGTCCTTTGACACCTGGGAGGCTAAGGCGGCTTTCTGTGAACGGTTTGGGTATGACCCTTATCAGAAGTTTATCAAAGGAGAACAGTTTGATTCAATCTGTGAGAGGATATATGACGAATAGGATTTGTAAAATATGCGGTATAGAAAAGCCTTTGGATGACTTCTTCAAAGACAAAGGGTATTATTCCCATGAGTGCAAAGAATGCCATAAAGAAAGGCGTAGGAAATACTATGCTGAGAACAAAGAGCGTGTTCGTGCTAAAGCTATCGAATGGCGTAAATCAAATCCTGATAAGGTTCGTGAAAGCCAAAAGAAAGCCGACGAAAAGCGAAAAGACAAAATGTCTGAATACAAAAAAGAATACGCATACACTCATAAAGAAGAGATACAAGCGTATAGAAAATCCTATTATCAGGAAAATAAAGAGCGTATCAAGAAGAAACAAACTGAATATTATGAGCGGAATAAAGAGAGTATCGCAGACAAACGGAAGATTTTGAGACAAACAGAAGAATATAAATCCTATGTCCGTTTATACAAGGAAAAGAACAAAGATAAAATTCTTGCCCAAAAACGGGTAAATAACAGGAAACACGCTGACACTTACAAAGAATGGTGTAAAGCGAATGAAGATGAGCTTTTAAGAAAGCGCAAAGTTTATTATAGAAAGAATAAGGATAAGATTTTTGGATATATCTATGACAGAAAATCCAAAGACCCTTTATATAAATTAAAATTCACATTACGATGTAGAATTTACAATGCGTTGAAAAATAAAGGATGGAGAAAGAACGGTAGAACAGAGCAACTTGTTGGTGCTGATTGTGAAACTGTGAAGAAGCATATCGAAAGCCTGTTCAAAAACGGAATGACATGGGAAAATCATGGGAAATGGCATATTGACCATATTATTCCGCTTGCATCTGCCAAAACGGAGGAAGAAGTGATAAGGCTATTTCATTATACTAATCTTCAACCTTTATGGGCTAAAGAGAATTTGAGTAAATCAGACAAAATGTAATTTATGGCAAGACCCAAGAAATTCGACTACGATAGTGATGATTTCTACGACGAAATCCTTGCACTCTCCATGCAGGGATTGACCGATGCGGAGATAGCGGATGCGCTGGATGATAAGTTCGGCGTTTCGCTGTCTCCCGAAGTGTTTAATTGCATGAAGAACGGCAACTATGATAAGTGGTCGGATGAGGAAAACGAACGCAGGTCTGCCAGATTAGCTAAAGTCTTAGCGCGCGGTCGCCGAAAAATCAACTCCATCGTGCGTGGTGCATATCTCAAAGCGGCTTTGGGTGGCAAGAAAATCAAGAACAAGACCGTAACCACCCGGAAGCTGAAAATAGACGGAGTTTATACCGAAGATGAAGAGATACAGACCACCGAGGGAGAAACCGAACTGCCTCCCAATATGCAGGCTCTCTCCACTTGGCTGTACCACCATGACGAAGAATGGAGAAAAGTTGAACGCCGGCAGGATGAAGGAAATGACCTTCATCGCGAGAATGGTATAGACATAGACAAATGGATGGAGGAGAACGAGAGTGAAGATTAAACCCCAGAAAATATATGCACCGCTCTACCACAACAAAGACAAGTTCATCATTCTTGTAACCGGAGGACGTGGAAGCGGTAAGTCGTTCAATGTATCTACGTTCATTGAGCGATTGCTTTTCGAGGTGCGCCACCCGTCCTCGGAAAAGAGAATCGTCCATCAGATACTCTATACCCGCTACACGATGGTTTCCGCCCACATGTCCGTCATCCCGGAGTTTATGGAAAAGGTGGACCTGGATGGCCACTCCAAATATTTCAGAAGCACTAAGACTGATGTAAAGAACCTGCGAAGCGGCGGGTGTGTCATGTTCCGCGGCATCAAGACATCATCGGGCGTACAGACGGCCAAGCTGAAATCCATTCACGGTATAACCACCTTCGTGGTGGACGAAGCAGAGGAATGGGTATCGGAAAAGGAATTTGAAACCATCATGCTTTCCATCCGTCAGAAAGGAATCCAGAACAGAATCATCATCGTAATGAACCCGACCGACTCAAACCACTGGGTCTATAAGCGTTTCATTGAGAACACCTACAAGCTGGTGGAGATCGACGGTGTACAGGTGCAGATTTCCACCCATCCGAATGTCCTTCATATCCATACCACCTACTTCGACAACATTGAGAACCTTTCCCCTGAGTTCCTGAATGAAGTCAAGGAAATGAAGGCTAATAATCCTGAGAAGTACGCCCATACCGTTATCGGCCGATGGGCAGATGTGGCCGAGGGTGCAGTGTTCAAGAAATGGGGCATTGTGGATGAGTTCCCGATGTGGTGCAAGAAGGTAGGAATTGGATTGGATTTCGGTTATAGTGTTGACGTTACGGCAGCTGTGAGATGTGGAATCGTAGACAACGCGATCTATCTTGACGAGATTGATTACAGGACCAACCTATTATCTTCCGATATTATCAAGTCACTTCGTCCGTGGAATCTGCCGGTATATGCAGACAGCGCAGATCCTCGACTTATCCAAGAAATCCATAACGGAGGAGTTAGAATCTATGCCACCGAAAAAGGTGCAGGTTCTATCGTTGCAGGCATTGATAAAATGAAAGATATGGAGATTTTCGTGACAAAACGGTCATATAATCTGCAGAAGGAGCTAAGAAACTACGTGTGGGACAAAGACAAAGATGGAAATTACATCAATACACCTGTGGACGCCAATAATCACGCGGTAGATGCTTCCCGGTACTATGTTTTATCAGCTTTACTTGGCAAGATTATGAAGCCGAAAAATCTATCAGAAGTATTTGGACATTAAAAATTAGTATATGAGAACCTTAGAAGAAATTTTAGCTATACGCGAAGTAGAGAGAAAAATCTACTACCTGAAGAAAGGGCGCAAAACCGAGCTTCCCAACGCTCATACCCTCTACAACGACTGGAACCCGAACAAACACGAGATAGTGATTGACGAGGAGAAATATCCGAAGATTAAGATCACTACCAAGCCGGAAGAGAGAATAACCGACCCGACCACCGGCAAAGAGTATGTAGAACCAGCCGTAAAGAAAGAAGTAGAGCCGAACCGCATCGCCCTGCCCATTGAGCAGGACATTGTAAACCTTCAAACAGCTTTCACCGTAGGCACAGAACCTGTCCTCGATTGCCAGCCGGACCAGTCGGAAGAAGGTTTACTTTCCGCCTTGAAGCAGGTATTCAAGAAGAACAAACTGAAATACCAGAACAAAAAGGTTGTTCGGGCGTGGCTGGCCGAGCAAGAAGTGGCCGAATACTGGTATGTGGTTAGGGATGATGGTTTCTGGGCCAAGCTCAAACGCAAGGTCACAGAAATCTTTGGTAAATCCAAACCCGAGTACCGCCTGAAGAGTGCCATCTGGTCTCCGTTCCGGGGCGACAAGCTCTACCCTTTCTTCAATGACCAGGGGGATTTGGTGGCCCTATCTCGTGAATACAAGAAGAAAGACCTGGACGACGTTGAGATAACCTGCTTCATGACCATCACCAAGGATATGGTTTATCAGTGGGAGCTGACAAGTAACTGGACAGATAAGGGTACGTTCGCCCACGGGTTCAAGAAGATGCCGGTAATCTACATGTGGAGACCAGAAGCGTACTGCGAGAAGATCAAGAGCCTTCGCGTAAGACTGGAGAAGCTCCTTTCAAACTATGCGGACTGCATTGACTACCACTTCTTCCCTATCCTCATGCTGTTTGGCGATGTACAGAACTTCTCCGGTGAGTTCAAGAATCGGATTGTCCAGCTTACCGGACAGGGAGCGAATGCCCAATATCTTACCTGGAACCAGGCGAGCGAAACGGTGAAATACGAAGCGGAGACCCTATTCAGCCAGATATATAGTCTGACAAATACACCGCGTATCTCCTTCGATTCATTGAAAGGTACCGGAAGTGCGGTATCAGGCGTGGCCTTCGATTATGTGTTCATGTCCACCCACCTGAACGTTGAAAACCTGAATGAAACGGTCGGCGAGTTTATGCAGCGACGGGTGAATTTCCTTGTCTCCGCCATGGGTTCCGTGAACACGACCCTCGAAGCAGCCTCCGAGACCATCGACGTGGATGTGCAGATGCAACCCTACCGACTGGAGGACATCAAGGACAAGATAGACACAGCCATCAAGGCCAAAGACGGTGAAATCTGGTCACAGCAGCGGGCCATCACCTTTGTGGGGAATGTAGATTCCGTTCTGGACGAGATTGAAGCCATCAAGGAAGAGCAGGCAGAGAAGCAGAAGAACGACATCGAGAAGCAGAAACAGCTTTCTACGTTAAAAGGGAATGAAACAAAATCTTAAAAACAGAACATCGTTGGCAGAAAATTTACGGGGTTAATACAAAACCGAACGACTTAAAATCTTAAATATAGAACATCCGAATAGCGGTATCTTTATGGTATCGCTATTTTTTGTGCAAAAAGCTTTGTTTGTAGTACTATATTTAGTACCTTTGCATAAAACGAAAACGCAATGGGTTCGAAAGAGAAATTGATAGAACGGTTCAAGAAGCTGCCAAAGGATTTCACCTTTGAAGAGACCCTTTCTTTACTTGGCTACTTCGGTTACACCAAGCACAACAAAGGAGCAACTTCCGGTTCCCGCATTCGTTTCAAGAACGAAGAAACTGGGCAGTACATAGATATACATCGTCCGCACCCGGGAAGCATAATGAAAGCGTGGATGATGAAAGCGATTTACCAACATTTGAAGAATAACGGTTTAATATAAAGAGTTATGGATTATTTGGAATACAAAGGTTACAAGGGTTCTGTGGAATACAGCAAAGAGGATAATTGCCTTTGCGGTAAGGTGCAAGGAATGGGCAACAAAGCATTGATTCTTTATGAAGGGACTACCATCGACGAACTCCAAAAGGATTTTGAAGAAGGAATTGACAGCTATCTTGAAGGTTGCAAAGCGGATGGAGTTGAGCCGGTAAAACCGTTCAGCGGGAAACTTAATTTGCGCATGCCTTCTGAGCTTCATGCCCGTGTTGCCGCATTTGCCGCCAATACGGGAATGACCATCAATGATTTTATCAATAAGGCTATAGCCAACGAACTGGAGCATGAGTGCGCGATGTGAGATTATTCTTGATTGATATTCTTTCAGCGTGATTACCCCAGTAGTCACGCTTTCTTTTTGCCTAAAAACGAACATTCTCGTAATTGTTTCGTATCATTATCCTTAAAATTTTCCCTTCCTTTTCTCTATAAGTAAATTTACCGTATGAAATTATTAATCAAACTCATACGGTATGACAATCTTTGAACAAATCTTGGCAGGACTGCAACAGAAGTTTTCTGGGGTGGACACTGCTACACTTACCCGTATCGCCACCAAGAAGGCAGAGGGTGTAACGGACGAGAAGAAGGTGACCTCCATCGTCGAGGGTATCTCATTTCAGGACGTGATGCAAAACTATGGTGATTTCCGTGCAGGACAAGCGCAGACTTCCGCAGTTACCAACTACGAGAAGAAGCATGGACTGAAAGACGGAAAGCCAATCGAGGAACCGGAAGAAAAGAAAGACGAAAAGAAGGATGAGAAAAAAGACGAAGTTCCGGCATGGGCCCAGGCTTTGATTGATTCCAACAAGTCCCTTTCTGAAAAGCTGTCTGCTTATGAATCGGAAAAAGCGCAGGCGCAGCGCAATTCTCAGATCTCGGCAGTGGCCAAGAAGTACGGTATTCCCGAATTTATGCTGAAAGACCGCAATATCCCTGAAAATACGGACTTGGATACTTACTTCAAGGACATGAAACAGGATATGTCAAACAGCGGTTTCCAGTTCGCTAAAGCGCCTGAGACTGCCGAACAGAAGCAGGAGCAGGAAGCAAGCGAGTTCGCCAAAATGATTGAGGCGGACACAAAATCTATTGTCGAACAACAAAACAGGTAATTAGTAAATTATGGCAGCAGGATTTAAGTACAACATGGAGCCTGAACCGTCTGTCGAGGAACGCTATGACGTGGAGACCGGACGCAGACGCAGAGGCCCTTACAAGCTGGACACGACCAACCTTGTCGCTGGTTCGTTCCTTCCATCCTTCACGCCGATCGCCGCAGACTTGGTAAAGAAAACTGCCCAAGTGGCTATCCGTGTGGAAGTCTATGAGAAATTTACAACCGGTTCCAACACCACATTGAAGATCAAGAAGAACTCTTTGGCTTATGTGGGTATGCATCTTGGAAACGGTGCACATGGAGCAACCATCAACTCCATCGACAAATCAGATAAGGCTTTCGATAAGTTGACGTTAGCAGCAGACTTTGGTGATACTTTGGAAGCTGGTGCTGTACTCTATGAAGCTACAGCAGTAAACGGTACAACTCCGAAAGTCATTGCTAACTCAGCTTTGTACGAAAGAGTACAAGTTGAAGAAGGCATCGTATTAGTCGCCCTTTTGATGCGAGCATTTGAAATCGAGCCTACTAAATTGGTTATGCCTTTCTCTGACATTGATAAGGCTAACATGCCGCATTTCCAGTTCAACGCTGCAGGTGTGCAATCACCTTCTGGTGTCTCGTATGAACTACCAGAAGCATCCGATTCTGTAATGGGTGGTATTCAGTTGGGATTTACCCAGAGCGGAAAGAAATATCCAGTAGCATTGGAAGGTGGTAAAGCTTATGTTGAAGTTCCTTGGACTGATAATAACACTACCTATCAGGCAGCTAACTCAAGTACCTTGGGACTGGTAAAACAGGGGGCAAAGGTTGATGATGCAACAGGTCAGGAAGATGCACACACGCAGTTGAACGCTCTTCTTACATCATTGAGAAACGCAGGTATTATCGCAAGCAAATAAAGAAAGGAGGACTAATATATGATGCTAACTATTTATACTCTGTTTAACGACCCCAACATCGTTAACGCTGTTATTCAGCGCGTCCTTCAGACACGTAAGGATACTATCTACTGGCAGCAGTATCTGGACTTCCGAAGAACGACTACCCGTGTGCTCAAGGACTACATCGGCCAAGTTACTGGCGTGATGGCCGGTTCCATCAACTCCCGCTACGGAGAGAAGCCCATTCGTGAACGTCGGAACATCGGTTCGGGATATGGAGAGATTGCCTACTTGGGCGACCGCTATCAGATTTCCATCGACCGCCTGTCCGAACTTCAGGACTTGGTGGACAAGTTCAATGCGGCCAAGACCGCCGACCAGGTGGCCGCCATGCAGGACATCGTGAACTTTATCTATGACGACTATCGTCAAGTGCTCCTTGCCGCTCACAAGCGTATGGACATTGTTGTCGGTTCTTTGTTGATGACTGGCAAGGCCCAAGTGAAGAACAAGGACGACAATGCCGGAGGAATCGACCTTTTGGACATCGAGCTTCCCTTCAAGTTCATTACTCCCGAAGCTGGAGCGAAGGCCAACTTCATTACATACCTGCAGCAGCAGATTAACGAGCTGAAGGCCGTTTATGGCAACTTCCCGAAGATGATCATGTCACGAGGAACCTTCGTGAAGAACATCATCGGTTCAAGCGAGTTCGGCGACAAGTTCAAGATGCAGCTGACTGGTAACGAGATGTACATGTCAACCGGATTGATTACTTCCCAACTGGCCTCTTCTGTATTTACAGGCATCTGGCTGCCGGCTATCGAAATCAAGGAAGACTATGTTCTGGACCAGTCCGGCAAGAACGTGCAGATTTACGCAGACAACCGCATCACCCTGCTCCCACAGGACAAGATCGGTTACATGCGTTTCCACACGCCCTACGAGGCCGTGGATGGTGTACCGGGACGCAATTATAGCCAAGCCGACGGTGACATGCTGATCTCCGGCTATAAGGATGGTAACGGTCGTTATCTGGAATACACTGCCGAGTGGATTCCGCAGATTTCGACACCGAACCAGATTGTGAACTTCGATTTGAGTACCATGAACGCATGACGGTAAACGACTACATATCACAGAAGTTTCAGACCTTCGGCATTAATTTGTCGGAGGCTGACCTTTTGGAGATAAGTCTGTCTTCAATGATAAGCGGAGAGGATGAGATGAACCCGTCAAACATCGGATTGATTTCGGTGGCCATGGCGAAGTTCATCCCCTCTCTATTACTCCGCGCCACTTCCATCAGCGAGAACGGTTTCTCTATGTCCTGGGACATCAAGGGAGTAAAGGAATACTACTCGTTCTTGTGCAAGAAGTACGGTCTTGAAGACACGTTAAGCGATAAACCTAAAGTCAGATTCCTATGATATTCGCTCCACACATATTGCAGGTTAAAGTCACCACTCCAATGGAAACGGACGAGTTTGGCCGGCCCATTCCCGGAACCGGTGGCGAAAGCTGGCAGGATGTGTGTCGGTGCCGGTGTGACGACAACTCCACAGAGGAGTTTACTTCGGAGAACGGCGAGGTGTACCGACCGAATTATCACGTCGTCTGTGAGAGGAAAATCTCTTTGAAGGCTGGTGATGAAGTCAGATGCATGGACGGTGAGAATATCAGAGGATCTGGCAAGGTTTACATGGTCAAGAATACGAATTATTTTGGTTACTCAGAGATATGGATGTAAAGTTTGATTTTTCGGACGTGGACGGATTCTTCCAGCAAGGCTATGCCGAGGTGAAAGCCGTTGAGGAGAAGGTCGGAAAGGAGGCTGTCGATTATGCTGTAAAGAATGGCAGCTATCAGAACAGGACCGGAACGCTCCGTAAGTCAAACAAGTATTCAGTCCAAGATGACGGATTGGAATTGAGGAATGAAGCCGAATACGCTTCGTTCGTTGAATCCAAAGGCTACGAAGTCTTAACTGGTGCAGCCCTATTTGCTGAGAAACGATTGAAGGAGGAAATCAAATGATAGTAACTACCGACATAGCGAACATACTCTATCGTGATTGCCAGCCTTTCGGCATTGATATCGTTCCCCATGGTAAGAAGCTGACTGGAGCGATGAAGTCCGAAAGGATTGTCATTCATGCCAAGAAGCAACAGCCGGGCACGTACTGGAAAAAGTCTTTCGTAGAAGTGAACCTTTGTGTTCCTGATCTGAAAGAAGGCGAAGCCAATACCATCCGGCTGAACAATCTGGAGAAACAGGCGCAAGAATTGTTTGACGGCATAACCGGACGCTATGACGGTACCACCTATCATTATTCCATCGAATCAATCGGGACAGAGGAGGACACAGCCTTAAAGTGTCACTATGTGAATGTAAGAATTTTGTTTGAAGTTTTAAATGTGAAATAATATGGCAGAAGCAAAGAAAATCACAGCCGTAAATATCAAGAAACTTTGGTATGGCGAGACCAGTGCTATCACAGCCGATTTGACCGGCCAAGCTTTGTACACTCTTTTGCAGGGCGAAACCTTGAAAGAGGTAAAGAACATCCATCAGGATACCTGGACGCTCGAAGAAGCGGAAGCAAGCCGAACGAACTACAAGAACCAACTCACGAATCAGACCTATCGCAGCGACAAGGAGATGGGAGACGTGACGGTTAACTTTACCATCGGTGAGTACGACTATCCGACCAAGAAAGACCTCATGGGTGGCGATGTCATCAACACCGACAAAGGTTGGAAACGTGCAAGAGGTAAGGTGAACATCGAAAAGCTGATTGTGGCCCAAACCGAAGACGACCAGTATTGCGTCATTCCCCGCGCCGACATCGGTGCCCGTGAAGCGACGACAGACAAGGCTATTGGCCTTCCGGTAAGTGCTGTTGAATTGGAGCCGAAAAACTCCACCATCGCTCCGGAATACTGGTTCGACTCCGAAGAAGTAACAGCTGGTGCTTAATGCCTATCCGATAGGTCGAGATAGTTTTATAGGTTTTAACAGGGGTGGGCTTTATGTCTTCACCCCTTAATTTTTTCAGAATGAATCAAGGAGCGAAAATAGTATCAGAATCCATTATCGGAAGTGATTTCAGAACGGTAATTGTGGGTGGCAAAAGTTATACGGTCTATCCACCTACAATCCACAAGCTGGCCGGTGCCATTTCCCATCTGTCAAACATACAGGATGCGGAAAGTCTGAGGGAAGTGTTGCTCTCCCTTGGAAACAGTGAAGCATACAGCAAGGCCCTTTCGTGGCTGATTGCTGGAGACGAGAGTCTGAATGAAGAATTGTCACAGGGTACACTGGACGAGGTGGTGGACGCCTTGGATGAAACCCTTTCTATGATTGATTCCAAGGTTTTTCTCAAAGCTGTCAGCTTGGCGAAGAACGTAAGCCTGCTGGCAGCGAAACCGAGGTTGTAGGAAATGATACTCTACTGGGACAGATAGCGTCGTTCATGGAAAATCTGCATCTGTCATACCGGGAAGTGGTCTATGAGATACCATACAGAAATTTAGTAATCATGCAGCGTGACAAGCTCCATACCGTTACCGGGACCAAGGTTACAAAGGTAAAGGGTAAGGACATGGCTTCGCGCAGAAGAAGAAATAAGAAATAATAGATAATAAATGGCGACACTATACTTCAAAGTAAGCTCAGACTATGACGAGGTTATTCGTCTGAGGCAGGAATGTGAGAAGCTGGAATCCCAGCTCAAAAAGATGGACGTGAATAAAGCTCCGGCAGCTGCTAAGGCTTTAGAAACACAACTGGCATCCACCCGACAGCAGATGATGGGGCTGGTAACCGAAGCAGCCAAGGCCGGAGCTGAGATTGAGAATGGCTTCAAGAAGAAAATATACGATGCCTCACAGACGGTGAACGGATTATCCGAAAAGATTATTGCCCAACGGGCTGTCATCAAGGACATAGAGTTTGATGTGAAACGTCTTGGGGACGCTTATCGCACGGCTTTGAAGAATAATCCTATAGGAGCATCCGGAAAGCTGGCAGAATACAACGCTGCCCGCAAGGCACTCGATGAAGAGAAAGCGGCATTGTTTGGATTAACGCAGCAACAAGCTGAAGCTCGGCTTTCGGTGAAAAAACTCAGAGATGAGTATTCTCTCTATAAGAAAGAGGCAGGAGATACGGTAGAAATCAACAACGGTCTTTCTCTGTCGTGGGGGAAGATGCTTGGTATAATCGGAGGAGCTACGGCATTGAAATCATTGGCTTCACAGATTGTCCGTGTCCGTGGTGAGTTCCAGTCTATGCAGACAGCTATTGAGACGATGGTGGGCAAGGATGTAGCTTCCGGTCTTATGGCCCAACTGAAAGAAATGGCAAAGATCTCTCCGCTAACCCTTACAGACATGGTGAACGCCGAAAAGATGATGCTTGGTTTCAATATCCAAGCGGAAGATACGGTGCGATACCTTCAGGCATTGAGCGACATATCTATGGGGGACAGCGTTAAATTCAAATCACTTACTTTGGCTTTCTCGCAAATGTCCGCCGCAGGAAAGCTCATGGGCCAGGATTTGAACCAAATGATTAATGCCGGGTTCAATCCTCTGCAAATTATAGCTGAAAAGACCGGAAAATCCATTTCCACGCTGAAAGACGAGATGTCTAAAGGTGCCGTATCTGCCGAAATGGTGCAACAGGCATTCATTGATGCCACCAGCGCGGGAGGCAAGTTCTATCAGATGTCCGAGAATGCCTCAAAGACTATCAATGGACAGCTTTCCATGATGCAGGATGCCTTGGACAACGCCTTCAACGAAATGGGGCAAGCATCCGAGGGAGTAATCATGGAAGGCATACAGCTTACTACCACGCTCATTCAGAATTACGAAACGGTAGGTAAGGTGTTGGTAGGTCTTGTCGCTACCTACGGTGCATATCGCACGGCTGTAATGTTGGCCACCATCGCAACGAGCAAACACACAATCGCAGAAGTAGCTCTGACTAATGCGAGGGTTATTGCCCGAAAGGCGCAATTATTGCTTAACGCCGCTATGTTGACCAATCCGTATGTGGCAGTAGCTACGGTGGTGACGGCACTTGTAGCTACCATGTGGACGTTATCCGACAGCACTTCCTCTGCCGCAAAGGCCACAAGGGAATACAATCAAGCCAAAGAAGAGGCGGGGAAAAAAGAAGAAGAGCATAAGCGAAGGATAGATGAACTCCTTACTTCCTCCAGAGATGAGATCCTTGCTACGCTTACAAGACAGAAATCGTTGGAGGAATTGAGAAAGGAATATCCAAAGATATTTGAGCAGTATGACTTGGAAAAACTGAAACTGGAAGATATTCTCAATATAAAAAGGCAAATCAATGAAGAGGATTCAAAACAAAAAGTAGAAAAGACAAAAAATGATTATTATTCTTTGAAGGAAACTGTATCCAATCAACAGAGATACTTGACGCTGTATGATAACCCTGAACTTCGCAAAAACATGTCTGATGAGGACATGAATATCTGGCGGATATTCGCCGGGAAACGATCATACGTCGAAGTCCGTGAACAGATGCAAAAGGATGCTGAGAAACTGAAACTTTTGCAGAGAGACGTGATTGCTGACAACATAGCCTCATACAAGGCGAACCTGAAAGAATTTTCAGAAGAACGTTTAAAGGTGGAGCTACAAATGGCACAATCCGAAGCATCCAAAAGAAACGGATTCAACGTTGGAGGGATTATGGTAAAAGGTGGTGACCTTGCGGGAATTATTACTTCTATTAACAACGAGATAGAAAACAGAAAACCTCAGACCACCTATCAGCAAGACCTTGCCGTAGCCAAAGAAGATTGGGAGAAAGCCAAACAAGGATATGAAGCTCTCATTAAAGACCAGAAAGCTACATCCGAGCAAGTGAAGAAAGCTCGTGAAGAAATGGAGGCCAAGGAAAAGACTTACAAAGAACTTGGAGGAGACGTGGATAAGAAAAAGCAAATTAAAGAGTCCTCTCCATTCCCAAAAATAGAGCAATCTTTTGCCCAAGACCTCCAAAAACGGGTTGATACCGCTGAACAGGAAACGGCAGAAGCAGTCAACGATATGGTACAAACAATACTCGACGGACTGGATGCCGAACAAGAAGCCATGTACAAATACCTGCAAAACTATGGTACATTCAGAGAACGACAAAAGGCCATCACAGAGGAATATTCCAAGAAAATTACAGATGCAGGCGGTGCAGACACCTGGCAAGGGAAACTCCTGCAAAAGGAAATGGAGAAGGCACTCTCCTCTCTTGATCTTGAAAAACTGAAACAGGGTATCAACTGGGAACTTGTCTTCGGTGACTTGGATAAGGTATCCAAGGAGTCCTTGAACAAGGTAAAACAGCAACTGAAAGACTTCAAGAACTCCGAAGAATACAAGAATATGGCCGGTGACCAGAAAAAGGGCAGTGACGAGGCGGTGAAAAACAATCAGACAACCCTCATCGACAAAGGCGGACTCTTGGCCGACCTTCCGGAGCAATTAAACGAACTGGCCAAGGCTCAGGAAGAGCTGGCCAAGGCACAGGAGGAATACAACGAAGCCATGAAGAGCGGAACTGACGAGCAGAAGGAATCCGCCACAAAGAAGCTGAACGACGCACAGAAGAAGCAACAGAATGCACAGACAAATGTGCAGAAGTCAACCGACAAGACCGTGAGCAATCTTGTTTCTCTGTCGAATACCATTACCGAGCTGGGCGCCAATTCGGAGATGTCGCTTTCACAGGTAGGAAGCCTGGCCGGAAACGTGGTTAACATCTTTACCGAGGCAGGAAGCAAGATTGGAGGTATTATCGGTGCGGCCTTTTCTTTGCTTGATGCTATCAGTACTCAAGGGTTGGACGGATTTATCGAGAATGTATTCGGAAATGTATTCAAGGCTGTCGGAGGCGTCTTCGAGACGTTTACATTCGGTCTGATTGGAAGCACTGAAAGCGACCCGCATTTACAAGAAGATCTTGAAAGGCTGACCCTCTCCAATCAGGACCTGATAAAATCTCTCGATAATCTGGCCGAGAAAATGGACGAGAGTGCCGTGGCTGATGCAACAGACATCTATGAGCAACAGAAGAAGAATATAGAGGACCAGATAGCGAACACGCAAGAAATGATGCAACGTTCAGCTGCAGCTTATAGCAATGGTTTTCTTGGTATTGGAGGTACACACTCCAGCAACAAGAAAATCAATGAAGCAATGTCGGCCGAGGACTGGAAACGGGTCAGCGAAGCAGCCGGTGTGTCTGTAAAGAGTGCCAGTGACTTTTGGAATCTGACCAGTGAACAGATGTACAACGTGGCCAATGATGCGACCGACCTATATTCCAAAATCAAACAATATGCCGACGATGGATATCAGAACGCTTCTCAATACATGGACGACTACATCGAATATTGGAAGCAACTGGAAGAGTTGGAGAATGCTTACCGCGAAAAGCTGACAGATACCTCGTTTGATACCGTCCGGAATGAATTCAAAAACAGCCTATTGGACATGGAATCGGATGCGGAAGACTTTGCCGAAAATTTCGAGAAGATGATGCAGCAGGCAGTAGTAGAAAGCATGATGTCAGACACTTATGCCAAAAGGTTGAAGGAATGGTATAAGAGCTTTGCAGACTCGATGACGGACGGGACGCTTACCGGAACAGAACAAAGCGACCTGAAGTCACAATGGGACCAGATGGTAAGTGATGCCTTGGCTGAGCGTGACGCCATCATGCAGGCTATGGGATGGGACAGTTCTTCCTCCGAACAACAATCCGCCTCCAGCCGTGGTTTCGGTACTGAAATGACGCACGAAGATGCAGGTGAATTGAGCGGGCGGTTTACAGCCGTGTATGAATCCAATCTCAGGATAGAGGCTGCCGAACAACAACAGACGGTTGCCATCACCGAACTGCGAGGCTCTATCAGTGCACTGACATCCCAAGCGTCAAATATGTACAACATTGCCGACGAGACACGTACCATACTGGCCAATTCCTACTTGGAACTGCAGCAAATCAGAGAGAATACAGGTGAAATCGTCAAACCCATCAAACAGATGCAGGCTGACATCGCCGAAGTGAAACGTAATACATCAAGACTATGACAGGAGATTTAATCATCAACGGGAAAGACGCATTCTCAACGTGGGGAGTTCGCATGGGAGACGGTTTCCTCGACGCCATCGACGGGTTTAACCAAATGAAAGACTACATCGAGAACGAAAGCCGCCTGGAACACGGTAAGAGGATTATAACCGATAACGCAAGAGTGGACTCGCGCGAAATCACTCTTCAATTTACCATCGAAGGAGATTCAGAGAGTGACTACCGAACAAAGAAGAAAGCCTTTCAGACAGAACTGGAGAAGGGAGCCGTGAGCATCAAAGTCCCCGTTCTTGGAAGCGAGGTTTACAAGCTGGTTTATCTGGGTAAAAGCGTCTCTTATGGATTGAGTTTCGACAGACGTTTTGGTAAGGTATCGAGCAAATTCGAGGAGCCAAACCCAACCGACAGAAGCGAATAACGAACCTTTTCCCTATTGTTTCAAATGGAAGTCCTGATTATTAGGGCTTCCATTTTCTATTTCTGAACTTTGGGGATATGATTGAAATTAAAGACATATCCGGCCAAGTAAGATTTTCAACCCCAATTAACAATGGGGCCAAGGGGAAGTTTACGTTGATGAAAGAGGACTACATCATCCTCCCCTTCTCGGTGCCCTCTCCCATCCCGTTCAAACTGGGCGACTACGTGGACCTTGCCGGAGTGCTTGACGAATCCCTTGGTGGCAAGCTGGCCAAAATCTATGAGATAACCGACCTGCAAAAGCCCACCTATAACTCTTCCACCGGAGGCTATGACTACGAGCTTCAGATGAATGCCTACTATTGGAAGTGGAAAAATAAGATTTTCAAATACACCCCTGAACAAGCCGGTAGCGAAGCGTCATGGTCGCTCACTGCCGCCCTTGACGTGCAGTTAGGCGTATTCCTCCGGAACCTGAAAGCATTGGGATATACCTACCGAGGAACAGACTTCACATTCAGCATAGACGATACCGTAGAGAACAAGGCCGTAGCGATGACTTACGACAACATGAACCTGTTGGATGCCTTGTTCTCGATGGCGGGTGAGGATAAGTGGAACTGCGATTGCTGGATAACGGACAACGTAATTCATTTTGGGCGAAATGAGTTCGGAGATGCCGTCAAAATCGAGCGTGGTGTCGAAGCGTCGAGCATCACCCGCAGCGAAAGTCAGGGCACTTATGCCACCCGCATCTATGCGTTCGGTTCAACAAAGAATATCCCCACGAACTACCGGCCCACCGACGAGCAGGTGGTAATCAATGGCGTGGTCCAGAAACGCCTGATGCTTCCGGCTGACACTCCCTATATAGATGCATACGAAGGAATGTCGCAGGAAGAAGCCATTGAGGACGTGGTGGTATTTGATGATGTATATCCCCGACGTGTTGGCACTTTATCAGACGTACACACACGAACCGAAGAAGTGGAGAATGAGGACGGAACTACAGAAACCGTCACATACTACCGCTACAAGGACACCGGGCTGGAGTTCAAGGAGGAGTATAAGCTGGAAGAAAATCTTAAAATCAGATTCCAGTCAGGTTTGTTGAATGGGCTGGAATTTGAGGTGCTATTCAACCCTTCACCCAAGGATGAGACCCGCGGTGAACAGCTTTGGGAGATTGTGAGGAACGAGGACTATGGCCGTCCCCTACCCGACGACATCATCTGCCCGGAAAATGGTGACCAATATATTCTTTCGGGATTCGACATCCAACTGGTTTCCGACCAGTATATCCCTGCCGCAGAACAAGAGCTGAAAGAGAAGGCACAGAAGTACGCCGACAAGGCGAAGAAGGACGATGGCACCTACCCTACTACCTTAATGAGCACTTGGGTACACGAAGACCCGATTTCCCGTACGTTCGAGTTCGGCCAACGCATCAATCTGGTTGACGACACCTACTTCGAAAACGGACGTGTCTCCCGTGTCTTGGGCTGGGAAATGAATCTGGACATTCCTTGGGACGCCCCAGTCTATACCATCGGTGAAAGTATGCCATACTCACGTATCGGTGAAATTGAAAGTGATGTTGAGTCATTAACTTACAAGGGGCAAACATACTTTGGGAAAAGTGGAGTATATCTTATCAAGGCTAATGATTCAACTGCTCCAAGTGATAGTAATGCGTTTTCCGCATTACGTGCATTAAGGATGTTCCTCCGCAAGGACCAGCCCGACGGCACCAAATTCCTCCTCACCATTGGCGAGTTTATCGACTCGATGATAGCCGGTAAGGGCATCGGCCTATTTCCCGATGGACGGGCACAAGTTGCCCGCCTCGAGGTGCGGGATGCCCTGGTAGTCATGCGGCTGCTCATCAACGAGATTCAGGCGATGACCGGTGACTTCTCCTTCAGCGATGCGGGTTGCATCGAAAAGGTCGAAGACCTGGGAGAAGGTACTTACAAGCTGTGGATGGAGAAGCGCACGGAATTTGATGTGACCAACTTCGACGAGAGCGACGTGATGTACTCCATTGTCAACAACCTGCTGACAGGAGGCACGGACTACTACACCAGCTGGTTCCGCTGCCTCACGAAAAACGTCAACGACAACACGCTCACCGTGGTGCTCTACGCCGACAGCGAGGTGCCGGGCGGCAAGAACTACCCACCTGTGGCCGGGTACAACGTCACCCGACGGGGCAACGCGGTACTGCCCGACACCGGTGAGGTGAACGAGCGGGCCCAGAGCTGGCTG
>ERZ780060.330-NODE-330-length-18708-cov-5.220125_pt1 | contig 18708 bp, 8 predicted proteins | sample MGYA00511176_ERZ780060 | MGnify/ENA primary metagenome ERZ780060 (study PRJEB29588, sample SAMEA2148374) | human gut metagenome | biome: human gut; feature: human-associated habitat; material: faeces | place: Denmark | collected 2008/2010 ... | reverse complement strand
CAAGTACGTTTAAGAAAATAAGAAGAGTAGCAAATAAGGCTACTCTATATTGGGTTGTAAACAGGTTGTTTGTAGCACTATATGAAGGAAAAAATAAGGTGCTAGAAATAGCCTGTTTTTTGCGTTGTAGAAAATTTAATTTAATGCGAGAATTTTACACCTTAATAATGTCAATAAGTAATTTAGCAGAAATAGGAGGTGTAGAATAATGAACGTATTAAAGAAAGTTGCTAAAAAAGTAGAAAATTCAAAGATAGTAAAGAATCCAAAATTCTTAGTAATCGGATTAATAATAATAGTAGCAATAATAACATTAATATATTTCATCTTTTTAAAATATAGTCCAATAATGAATTTTAAATATGAAGGATATGCAATAAGTGGAAAAGATATAACAGAAAACTTATTGGGTTCATCTGAGGATTCAACAATTAATAAAAATTTAGAATTAGCAAAAATAGAAGAACAAGGAACGATATTTAAGAAATTAAATGATTACTTCGTAGGAAATAAAGAGAAAACAGAGATAAATTTAAATTATCCAATATATATAAATGAAAATAGTGCAATATATAACTTAGCAGAAAATAGCACATTAATAAGTAAAGATTTTGAAGAAATAGCAGGATATCCAAACTTAAGTATAGCGCAAGGAAAAGTGTATGATGGAAATAATTTAGAAAGAGCGGATGCAAAAGAATATATATTTGTAAAAACTTCAGACGATATATTTATTAACTTATATGAGATAAAAATAAAAACTACAGCTAATGAATATACGATACCAGTAAATAGTATAGTAGCGTTCAATGAAAATACAATAAGATATTACAGTGTAAATAATAATATATTGGTGTTTAATGAAATAAATGATGTAGACAGTGATTCTGATGTACAAATGGTAGAAAAAAGTTATACATATGAGGAGTTATTAACAAGGCTAGGAATATTACAAGATGAAAGCAATAACACAGAAAATTCTAATTCGCAAGAAAATATTATTCAAGAAAACACAACAAATGAAGAAGTTACAAATGATAAAGAAAATATTGATAATGATCAACAAAATGAAGATAGTGATATGGATAACCAAAATCAAAATGGCTACATCAAACCAGAAGTAACAGTAGATAATTTTACAGCAGAAGTATATACAGCAAAAAGTACATTACATATAAAAGATCCATCAGGAAGAATAGTAGAGGCACCAACATTTGAAATATATAAAGATGGAAAAATATACTTAAGAAGAACATTTAGCAATTCAGATGAAATTCAGATAACAGGTTTAATACCAGATACAGAATATGAAATAGTAGGAAAATATGTATATTTAAATGAAAACGGACAAAAAGTAGAAAACACATTTTATGAAGGAAGTTTTACAACCAAAGGATATGAAGAATTAGGAAGTATAGAAATAACAAAAGAAAATGGAGAGATATATAGCAATAAGATTCAGCTAACAAAAGTAAAAATAACATCAGACTTAAATGCAGAAGCAATAAAAGGGATAAACCAAGTAGAAATAGAAACAGGAGAGATAAGGACAGTATTAAAAAATAGTCAGGTTAATGAATTATTACAAGGAAAAGAAATAACAATAGAAAGCTCGGAAGGACTAAAATCAAACTCAAAAATAGAATATGCAATAAAATTCTATGATAAAAATAGGATAGAATTAAAAGTAAATAATAATATAGGAGAAACAAGAACATCAAAAGAGGCACCAGTAGCAAGAGTAAGCATAAAAGAACAAGATATAGTAAGTGTAACATTAAGATTGAACTTAACAAATAAAGATAATGTAGAATTGGAAAATTACAAGTATGTAGTTACAAGACCAAATGGAGAAGTAGTACAAGAAAAAAGATTGGCAGAAAATGAAACTGAATTATTATTAGAAGATTTAGATCAAAACCAATATTACAAAATAGGAATATATGCAGATTACGATTTAAATGATAATAAAGGAAAACAGGAAAATGTAGAGATAGGTAATTTAGTGTTTGCAACACAACCAATATCAACATTAGGTTCATTAGAATTAACTGTAGAAAACAAAGAATTAACAAGTACAACAAGCACAATAAGTTACAAAATAAATGAAGAAAGAACAGATAAAAGATTAATTCAGATATTAAATGAACTAACAATAAATATAATAGAACAACCATCAAGCAATGAAGATAATTCAGCAGATGACGAAGAAAGCAGAGAAGGAACAGTAGTATACACATATACATTAACAGGAGAAGAAATAACAAACTTACAACAAGCAGGAACAAAAGAAATAAAATACGAAAACTTAAAGTCAAATACAAAATACATAATAGAAATAACAGGAAATGTAGAGTTGGGGAAGACACAAGAAAGTATACCGGTAACATATAACTATAAAGAATTCACAACATTAAAGATACCAGCAAAAGTAGAAATAAAAAATCAATTTGTAACAGGAAACTTAATAGACTTTGATGTAAGAATAGAAGATATAGATAATGCAGTATTAAACAATAAAGTAAGAATGGAACTAAGAAATAGTAGCAATGATTTAATAGATTTACAAGAGATAACAACAAACGAAGATTATATAAGAAAAACATATGAAAAACTAGAAGAAAACAAAACATATAAATTAAGCTTTTATGCAGACCAATATAACGAAGGAAGTACAGATGAAACATATAAAGTAAATTATTTAATAAAAGAGATAGAAATAATAACAGAACCAGGAATAAGTGGAAGTATAGGATTAACAGAACTAACTAGAGAAGCAACAGGAAAAAATTTAGTAGATATGAGTTCAGAAACAAAGTGGTATGTATATCCAAATTTTAATACATATGACTATTATGGAAAAGAATACAATGAAGAAACGAAAATATTAAAATTAGGTGGCAATAATAACTACAGAAGAGCCGTATATGATTTAAGAGAATATGTAGGACAAGAAGTAACAATGAGTTTTAAAGCTAAAGCAGGAAGTAATTCGCAAAATGCATATATACAGAATAGTAAAAAAGATACAAATAGAACAAAAATAGAGGGATTAACAACAGAATGGGAAGATTTCAAATATACATTAACAGTAGATAGTACAGGATATTTAGGATTTTATATAGATGGCGGAAATGGAATAGAAATAAAAGAATTGCAAATAGAATTAGGTAACAAAAAGACAAGTTATGAAGAATTTAAATATATACTTCAAAGTAATTACAGCATAAATTTAGAAGATAAAAGAAATGAAATAACAACAAACGATTATTATATAAAAATATATGAAGATGATAAATTAAAAATAGAAGATAGATATGAAGAAATTCCAGAAGATAATATTATTACAAATAAAATAAAAAAATACACTATAGAAACGAAAAAGAAGTATAATGTAAAACTAAGCGTTAAGATACGTGATAGAGAGTATATTCTTTCTGAATTAGAATACAATACACAAGATACAGAAGAAATAAAAGGTATATATACAGTAGAAGAATTTCGAGAGATTCAACCCAAAGGACATTATATTGTACTTAAAGATATAAATTTAGCGGAAGGCACTGGGGGAAGGATTAATTGTTTTGGTTGGAATTATAAAAGAAGTTTAATTTTTGAAGGTAATATCAATTTTAATGGAAATAAATTAATAACCGATTATGAAAACGATGAAAGTATATTTAGTGGAATCGCAGAAACTGGAGTAATAGAAAATATAATATTAGAAGTTAGATTAAACAATGAATTAGAGATAAATGATTTTTATGGATTAGTAAATGTCAATTACGGAACTATAAAAAATATTGTAGTTAATTTAACAGAATGTAGTCAAGTTCAAAATCAAAATATATGTTTAATTGGAGATTCTAATTATGGAACTATAGAAAACTTTATTATAAATAATAGTACTCCCTTATATGGAAATTCAAACTTAACAATGGGAGTTGAGAATAATTATGGAACAATAAAAAACGGATACATATACGGGGAAAATATAGAAATTAAAGGAAACTTATTGTCAAATAATAGAAATGTTGGCGGACTAGTAATTAATTCGAGTTCAAGGGCTATGATAAAAAATGTATATAGTTTGATAAAAATAAATTTTGAGAGTCAAAATAGTGAAAAAAATGAAGGAGTAGGTAATATTATAAAAACAAATTTTGCTGAAGTAAATAATATTTATTCCGTTGAAAGTGGTAACACAATAGATTATAATCATGGGCCTACAATCGCATATAATACTGGTAAAGTGAATAATGCATATTATTTTTCTGAAAAATTATTTAAGAATAATTATAACTTGAAAACGACAAGATTAGCCTTATATGACAATACATTTCAGAATCAAATGTTAAATGATGAAGAGAAATGGGATATAGACGATTTATTAAAAATGAAATGTTATCCTCAATTGATAATGCCTGAGTGTATGCCAAATCAGATATACATAAATTTACCGGAGATCCAGGACAAAGATTTGCCAGATGTAATAACAACAGAAGTAATAAGTCAAGAAGCAGACAGTGCAAAAGTAAAATTTATTATAAGTAATAGTTCAGCAGATACAATAAGTGAAATAAAAGTAAAAAATCTAGATTGTAAAATAGAATCACAAAACTATAACAATGGAGTAACAGAGGTTATTACAAAAATAAGTAATCCAATTTTATATGTTTCAAGTTATTCACTAGAAAGTATTTCGACAAAGAATCAGTTTAATATGACATATACTAGAAAATTCGATAGTGGTGAAAGAAATATATCAATAGAATTCTATAAAGAAATTAATAATATAGATGATTGGTATCAGATGAATAACTCTCCAACTGAAAATTATAGATTAATGAAAGATTTAGATTTTAAAAATAATCAAAATAAAATTTGCATTAGAAATCAATTAACAGGAAATATTGATGGTAACAATCATACTATAAAGAATATAGATAATACGCATATTTTTTATAATATTAATAAAGGAAGTTTAAAAAATTTAAATATATCAAATGTAAGCTTTATTACGAATTCTACATATACAGGAATTATTATTAATGCTAACTCTGCAGAGATAGATAATGTAAATGTAGAAAATATCAACATAGAGGTTGCAAGTGAAGATAAAGAAGCATCATTAATAATAGGTGGTCTTATAACTTATGCAAATAATAATACTACTAAAAATTCTTCTGTAAATAATATAAATATTACGTTAAATAGTACTAAGAAAGAGATTACAGTAGGTGGATTAGTTGCAAAAGCTAATTCTGCTTATATTTATAATTGCTATGTAAATAATATAAATATAAATGAGAGCAATACAATGCAATCAAATGGTATAGGTGCTGTTATTGGATATTCTGAAATGTCTGAAGTTATAAATTGTTATTCTATAGGTAATATAAATACTGATGTTAAAAATGTAGGAGGAATAATTGGAAATTTAACTGGATCATCTAGTATGCTAAATTATAGTTATAGTTTAGTTAATATAGAGGCAAATAACGATAATATTGGTGGAATAGTTGGTTATGATGGAAACAGTGATTTAGACACAAATATATCTTATAATCTAGCTTTAGGAAATATATATAACTCAAAAGATACAGATAATTCTAATAGGTGTGTAGGAAATGCTCCAAAAGAAAGATTTAATTATTCTTATGCAAATCAACTTATAGATGGTAAAAAAAGTGAGGAATTATTAGGAGCAGAAAAGTTATTAACATATAAAGAATTAGCAGATACAAATACATATTATAATGTGTTGTTGTTTGGTAATTCATATTCATATTCTAATTTAGAAAAAGGAATTTTACCAAAATTATATAATACAAATCAAGAAGGATTATTAATAAATCAACCGGATATAGAAATTCCAAGTGATAATGATTTAACAATTAAAAATTTGGAGGTAGAAAAAAATAGTGTAAATACATTAAGGGGTAGAATTTTAATAACAAATTTAAATGAAGTAGAAATAACTGAACTGACTATAGAAGATATGAATGTACAAATACAAGGAATTAGTTTAGAAAATCAAAAAACATATGTAGATTTTACAGCAACACCAATAAGATATTATGATAGTTATAAAATAGATTCAATAAGTTATTTAATTAATGGAGAAGAAATAAAGAAAAATTTAAATGCAAAACTAGATATACAATTCTTTAAAGATATATATAATTATCACGATTGGCAATCTATAGAAATTGGAACATATCAAAACTACCGTTTAATGGGAGATATAGATTTTAGTGGTAGAAATGATGTGAAATTAGATGTTACAATAGGGCGATTAGATGGAAACAATAAAAAAATAAAAAATTTAGATATAAATTTGGATGGTAGAAACAGTGGACTTATATATATGTTAAGAAATAGTATGGATAATGTTATATTTGAAAATATATCAATTATTAATACAGTAAATACAAATTATATAGGTATAATAGTAAAAAATACGGCAGAAATTAATAATTTGAAATGCACACAAATAAGTATTGAAGACAAAGAAAATATAACCGGAACAGGTCGAGGTATTATAGCTTTAAATGATGGAGAAATATCTAATTTAATATTAGATAATATAACTTTAAAATGTATAGGATCTGATAAGGTAGGTACAGTTGGAGAAAACTATAATAATGAAAAAAAGATTAGTAATATAAATGCTAAAGATATTAAATGTTTTGGTAAAAGTTACGTAGGAAGTATTTGTGGCTTAAAAGGCAATATAATTTATGCGAATGTAGAAAAAATTTATATTGAAGCTATGGGAGATTATGTAGGAGGAATAGCAGGTTATTTAGATACGCAAAATGATAATATTTCTATTACAAATGTAGTTATTTCCGGTAAAAATTATGTTGGCGGTTTATTTGGAGATGCAGGTGGAAAATTAATAAATGGAGATGATATTGAAGTATATGGAAAAAATTATGTCGGTGGTATATTTGGCCAAATGCGAGATGGTATAGATGGAGATTATATATTAATTAAAGATTCTAATATTGAAGGAACAGAAAATTATATAGGCGGAATAGCAGGAACATCTTCAGATGCATATGGAGCAGAGTGCTATGTAAATAACTGTGAAATAAAAGCAGAATCAATTAATTCAAATTATGTAGGTGGAATATTTGGTGAATATACTGGAGTACAAAATATGAATAATAGAATAATTGTAGATAGTTCAATTAGTGGAAATTCAAGTTCAGTTGGGGGGATAACAGGATATTATAATGGTAACAAACTATATGGAGGAGTTGTATACAATACAACAATAAAAGGGAAGGAAAATATAGGAGGAATAGTAGGACAATTTAGAAAAGGAGAATTATATTTGTCATATGCAGATTGTGAAATATATGGTGATACTAATTTAGGAGGAATAGCTGGTTATTTGGATAATACAGATATGACCGCGGCTGTTAATACATCAAAAATACACGAATGTTATACTGTTTCAAAACTCACGGGAAATACTAATGTTGGCGGACTATTAGGAGATTCATATAATAATTTATATGAACCGGAGAAATTTTATTATAGTAATTATGTAGATATAGATATTATAAGTAATAAGTTATCAAATACATCAGTGGGGATTGCAGGTAAGACTAATCAAAATCAATATTTAAAAGATACTTATTATTATAAATATTCTACAATAAATGGAGAAAATCCAAGTACACAAAATGAGATATTTATTTCATTGGATAAATATTTAACTGAGGAAGATTTAAAAGAACAAACAACATATACATCAAGAATTAAATGGGAAACTTCAAAATGGAACTTTAGTGTTCTCGCTAATAATAAATATCCAATTTTAAATTATTCAAGTCTTATTGAACAAGAAGGTATTGATTTACCGAAAGATGCAGAGCATATTCTTAAAAACGCAAATACTTCTATTATATCTGATAATGAAAATAAGCAGGAAGAACCAGAGCAATCTTTCGAATATGCAGATAAAACAATACAAACATATAGTACATACTCTGTAATAACAGCAGAAGATGGAAGTCAAGTTACAAGAAATACTAAACTATATTTAAAAGACAATAACTTATATGCTATACCAATTGTGATAACTGATGGACAAGATTTAAGGACTGAAGAAGTAATACCAGTAGCAAATAATTTTATATTGGATAGCTATAATGGAAAACAATATGAAACAGTATTAGGTTCAGATGGAAAGTTATATGACCTAAAAGAGCCAATAGAATATCCAGAGAACTTTGTAAATGCAGATATAGAAAGTATAGGAAATAATTTAAAGAATGATTTACACGAAGTAGAAGTTATTTACAAAAATGGAGATAAAATAAAATTTAATTACCAAACAGGAGAAGTAATATCTTCTTCAAAAGCTGAAGATGCAGAAAAGACAGGATTATTTGATTATTTAAAAGAAAAGATATCAGAAATAGAAAATTCTAGTTCTGGTGTAACAGAAGAAATTTCAAATAAATATGAGGAAAGCAAAGAACTACAAAACAAATTAGAGAAAACACCAGTAGAAGAGGCAATAGAAAAACAGAATGTAGTAAATGAAGAACAAGAAATAGGAGGTATCACAACCACTGAAAATAATGTAACTAATAACTCTCTAACAGAGAATAAATATATAAGTATGTACAACGAAGAGACGGGACAATATGAAATATATAACGAAGAAGAGTTATTAGACACGACGAAAGAGGAGGTGGTAAGTGAGAACGAAAAAATAGAAGCAAATAATTTAAGCGAATATTATGCGAGCGAAGGAGAGACTAAAAATACAAAAATGGGAATAGTATGGATAGTCATAAGCATAATAGGAGTAGGAATAATATTATTTGTATTAAGAAAAAACTTAAAAAAGAAAAATGCTTAAATAGGTAAAAGTGTGTGTACCTAGAAGCATAAAACTTAAGTAATAAAAAAACCGACTTTAATAAAATTACTTAAGAGGCAAATAAATTGCTAAAATAAAGACAAATAAAAATAATTAAATTAAGTGTGTGTAGAAAAGTCAGTAAGTATGTAAAATGTGCTTGCTGACTTTTTCATAATATTAAGAATAATGTCGAAAAAGAAAGATGAAAAATAGTTGAAAATATATAAAAAAGGTGATTAAATAGAAGTACCTTAGGATATTACCTAAGAGGATTAAATTCTATAAATATTTAAAAAAATACTAAGTTACAATATCAAAAATAAATTGTTTTTATCTAAAATTTGTATAGTCTGATACAAAATCAAAAAATTAAATTAAAGTCCCCCAATAATTAAATTTAATTAGTTTGAATCAAAGATTTAAGTATCTAAAAATAAAGATTTTAATGTCTAAAGTAATTCCAAAAAATATGAGTAAATAAAAAGATAAAAGAGACTATTTAAAAGTAAAAGATAAAAGTAATATCCTAAGGAATAAATTAAATTTTACTAAAAGGTTGAACAGAAGTTAAATATTTAGTAAAATAGAAGGAGAAGAATGGACAGTAAGAAAGTACGCGAGCTAACAGAAGATTACATATTTAAGCGAGTATTTGGTAAAAAAGGGAACGAGGATATACTAAAAGATTTACTAGAAAGTATATTAGAAATAAAAATAGAAGAAATAGAAGTAATAATAGGAGCAGAAATAGAAAAAGAGAATATAGAAGATAAATTGGGAATAATAGATTTAAAAGCAACAATAAATAAAGAAACAACAGTGGACATAGAAATACAAGTAAGAGATTATCATAATATGATAGAGAGAAGTACATTTTACATAGCAGGATTATATCATACGGGATTAAAACGAGGAGAAGCATATGAAGAAAATAATAAAGTAATAGGAATAAATATACTAATGTTTAATGTATTTGAATGGAAAAAAATCCATTCAAAAGGAGTGCTAAAAGAAAGTGAATTAAATGAAGTAATGACAGATAAATTAGAGCTACACTTTTTAGAATTGCCAAAGCTAATAGAAAACAAAGAAGAAGGAAATAAGAGATTAAGGCAATGGTTAGAATTTATATATAATAAAAGGAAGGGGGAGATAGAAATGGCAGTAAAAGAAAATGAAAAGATAGCAAAAGCACAAGTAGAATACAAATATCTCACAGGAGATGAGAAGGTACAAAGATTAGCATTTTTAAGAGATAAATGGGAAAGTGACCATAAGTCAGAACTAAATTGGGAGAAAAGAGAGGCAGAGAAGCGAGGAGAAAAACGAGGAGAAATAAGAGGAGAAATAAGAGGTAAAAAGCTTGGAGAAGAAATGGGACGACTTCAGGAAAAGAGGCAAATTGTAATAAAAATGCTTAAAGAAAATTATGAAGATGAGATTATAATAAAGATAACAGATATAAATAAAGAAGAATTAGAGAAACTAAAAAAAGAAAATTGGAAGAATTAAAAGAAAAATTTAATATTTCAAAAACTGTACTAAATGTAAAGTATTATAAAAAATAAAATTTACAGTAGTACAGTTTTTTCATAACTATGTATAACAACTTCAAATTTTCTAAACAATAGATAAGTGCAAAACCTAACGGAATAGTAGTAAATATAAATTTAGTAATATAAAAATATAGAAATATATTGATACATTTATCAAAAATAATTATAATAGTATCAAATGAAAAAAAGAGAGGTACTAAATGAACATAAGATTAATATTGGGAATTCTTGGAGGAATAGTAGCCGTTGAGTTTATAGCTATAATTATCCAATTAAGAATATATAAAAGAGAAGTAGATAAGAGTATAGAATATGAAAACTTTAGGAAGGAGGATGTATTAATTAAAGTTGCTAAAGAAAGACGAGAGTTAAGAGAAGCGTTAGCAAAGCAACAAGAACTAAAAGAAAAAATGGCAGAATTATCAAAGAAAAGAGAAGAAGCAAGAAAAACTAACGGAACTAAATAAAAAAAGACAAAATAATTATGTGAATTTTGTTGACTATAAAATTTATAATTAGTATAATAAAAACTAGGGAAACTAAAGATAGAAAGGATATGGAGTATGAAAAAAAGTAGATTAACAATATTAGCTGTTTTTTGTTTAATATGTGCTATGGCTTTAAGTCTTTTTGCAACTAGCGTTAAAGCAACAACAACGGAATTTGGTTTGCAAGAATATAGGAAAGCAAGAGAAGATGGAGCACAATATGCATATAAAGTTTCAGATAAATATGTATGGAAAATTGTTACATATAATGGACAAACTATAGATTATGATAAAGCAATATACTGCTTAAAAGCAGAACAAGGATTTTATACATCAAGCCCAGGTGTATTTAGACAAGAGTATGATACATCATACGATTTTAAAAATAAATCATCTATGCCAACATTACCAGTTGCGGAAGAAGATTATAATTCAATCATCTGGTTATTAAATCATGCATATATCCAATCTGCAGAAACAGCTACGCAAGATAAAGCAACATTACTAGCTAATGCAGGTATAACAGGAAATATAGAATTAACAGACGATGATTTAGATGTAATACAACAATTAGCAATATGGTATTTTACAAATAAAGAAGATTCTGTATATCATACAGATTTTGCTGGAGAACCTTCTTTACAAGTTGTATTAGAAGCTAAAAAAGCAAGTGATGGTGGAACAGAAGATTATAAGGCTGTAGAAGATAAAAATAGAGATAGATGGGACCAAATGAAAAAACTATTTAAATATCTAGTAACAAATGCTAAATCAGCAACAGAAGCTTCAAACGCAAACGAAGCACCATTAAGTTTAGATAAAACAACACCAGCTGTTACAGCAGAAGGTGATAATTATATTATAGGACCATATAAAATAGATAAGAATAATGACACTCCATATACATTAAATGTAAAAGTAACAGATAGAAACGGAAACGATTTAACAGGAAAATATACATTATTAGATTCAAATAAAGCAGATATAACAGATAAAACTATTACAGATTTAGTAAGACAAACATTCTACTTAAAAATTTCAGCAGATACAGTAGTTGCAGACACTATAGATGGTGTTAGATTTAGTATGAATGGAACATATACAACAACAACTGCTACATATTGGACAAGTTCTACAAATAATACTGTTCAACCAATAGTAGTAATAGAAAGAACACCACAAGAGTTTTCAGATAATAACGAAGTATTTTTTACAGTAAGTGGAAAATATAGTTTTAAATTAGTAAAAGTAGATTCAAATGATGCAACTAAAAAATTACAAGGTGTAGAATTCGAAATTACAACTCCTACAGGAACTCAGAACTATACAACAGATGAAAACGGAGAAATCAACATAGCAGATATCGAAATAACTAACCCTGGAGTAGACACGATTACAATTAAAGAAACAAAAGCTCCAGAACCATATAAAATATTATTAGAAGAACCATTAGTATTAAATGTAACAAAAGACTTATTAAATGGTAGCTATACAGCAACAGATGCAGAATTAGAAGGCTATGATGAAAATGCAGTTCAAATACAAGATGGTGTTGTTACAATAACAGTAGCAAACGAACCAAAGATATTTGATTTAGCATTAAAGAAATGGGTAAGTAAAGCAATCGTTACAAACGAAGATGGTTCACAAACTGTAACAGAAACAGGCCATACTGGTGACGAAGATCCAGAGCCACCAGCAAAAGTAGATTTAGGAAGACAAGATATAAACAATGTAACAGTAAAATTCGAATTCCAAATTAAAATAACAAACGAAGGTGAAGTTGCAGGATATGCAACAGAAATAACAGATTATATACCAGAAGGATTAAAATTTGTACAAGAAGATAACCCAGATTGGTATACAAGGGAAGCTCTAGATGGAAGAGAAAGAGTTGCAACAAAATTATTAGAAAATACATTATTACAACCAGGAGAAAGTGCAACAGTATCACTTATCTTAACATGGATAAATGGACAAGATAATATGGGCTTAAAAACAAATATAGCAGAAATAAGCCAAGATGATAATGAATATGATTTACCAGATATAGATTCAACTCCAGATAACTTTAAAGATGGAGAAGATGATATAGATGATGCACCAGTAATACTTACAGTAGCGTTAGGAGATACAGTACTTTATATTGGCGTAGCAACACTTGCTGTAGCAGTATTAACAGCAGGAATATTCATTATAAAGAAATATGCAATATAAAAATAAAATAATTAAGTAGAAAATGAACCTATTTTGCCTAAATAGGTTCATTTTTAAGCTTGAAAAAAACTGGCAAATAGTGTAAAATGTAAAAAGCCAAAAGCAATTAACAATGCGATGGAAAATTTAATAGAGGAGGAATAGAAAATGAAAGTAATTTTATTAGACAATATAAAAGGTGTAGGAAAAAAAGACGAGGTAATAAATGCAAGTGATGGATATGCAAGAAATTTTCTATTTCCTAAAAAATTAGCGGTAGAAGCAAATGCAGAAAATATGGCAAAATTAAAAGGTAAGCAAGATTCTGCAAGCCATAAAAAAGCAGTAGAAAAAGACGAAGCAAAGCAAATTGCAGAAAAATTAAAAACAATTTGTCCAAAACTAAAAATAAAAACAGGAGAAAATGGTAAAGTATTTGGTGGCGTAACAGCTAAAGATATAGCAGATGTACTAAATAAAGAATACAAAATAAATATAGACAAAAAGAAAATTGACTTAAAAGAAAGTATAAAAACTCTTGGTGTTACAAAAGTTAATGTAAAACTATATGAAGGGGTTATGGGCGAAATAAAAATAGACGTAATTCCAGAATAGTAATATAAATTAGCAAAAGTAACTAGGAGGCATAAAATGGAGCTAGGAAAAATTCCACCAAATGATGTAGAGGCAGAACAAGCTGTTATAGGTAGTATGTTAACAGATAGGGATGCTGTAATATCAGCTATAGAAGTTCTTAAAGAAGAAGATTTCTATAGGGAAGATAATAAAACTATATATGAAGCAATACTAAATTTATATAATAGATCAGAACCAATAGATATAATAACACTAAAAGCAGAATTAACATCCATGGGCATGTTCGATAAAATAGGTGGGTTGGAATATATTGTAGGATTACCAGAAAAAGTACCTACAACAGCAAATGTAGAAAAATATATAAGTATTGTAAAAGAAAAATCAGAACTAAGAAGATTAATAAAAGCAGCAAATGAAATTATAGAGCAAGGGTATGATCCAACCGAAAATATAGATGACATTATGAATAATGCCGAAAAGAAAATTTTCAACATTATGCAAGATAAAGACCAAAAAAGCTATAGTCCAATAAAGGATGTATTAATAGATGCATTTACAGAATTAGAACAATTATATAATCAAAAACAACATATAACTGGTGTACCTACAGGCTTTATAGATTTAGACTATAAAACAGCAGGTCTTCATAATTCGGATTTAATCCTTATTGCAGCAAGACCAGCTATGGGTAAATCTGCATTTGCGCTAAATATTGCTACAAACGCAGCACTAAAAGCAAAAGTACCGGCAGTACTATTTAGTCTCGAGATGTCAAAAGAGCAAATGGTTAACAGAATTTTGTGTAGTGAAGCGATGGTAGATAGTAATAAAGTAAGAACAGGAAAGATAGATGATGATGATTGGATAAAACTTGCAGATACAATGGGAGATTTATCAGAAGCACCTATTTATATAGACGATACCCCTGGTATTTCTATAAATGAGATAAGAGCAAAATGTAGGAAACTTAAATTAGAAAAAAATATTGGATTAGTAGTAATAGACTATTTGCAACTAGTACAAGGTTCTTCAAAAAGAGCACAAGGAAGTAGAGAACAAGAAATCTCAGAAATAAGTAGATCTTTAAAAATATTGGCAAAAGAAATAAATGTACCAGTAATAGCACTATCACAGCTATCAAGAGCACCAGAACAAAGACCAGACCATAGACCTATGCTTTCTGACCTTCGTGAATCTGGAGCAATAGAGCAAGATGCCGACATAGTAATGTTCTTATACAGAGATGATTACTATAATGAAGATAGCGAAGATAAGGGACTTGCCGAAGTTATCGTGGCAAAACACAGAGCTGGTTCAACAGGAACAGTAAAACTAGTATGGCTTGGAAATTACACAAAATTTGCTAATATGGAAAGATATAGAGAATAAGAAAAATATACTAAACCAAAACTATTAATTGAAAAATATGATGGCTATAGAGTAAGCGAATAAAGGACGGTAAAATGGAAGATAAAATTTTAAAAACCATAAAAAAATATAAATTAATAGAATCTGGGGATAAGGTGCTTATTGCGGTATCTGGAGGTCCAGATTCTATGTGTTTATTAGATATTTTAAATAAACTAAAAGAAAAACTAAAAATAGAAATTGCTGTGGCACATGTAAACCATGGAATACGTAAAGAAGCTGGCGAAGAAACTGAATACATAAAAAAATACTGTGAGAAATATAATATAAAGATATATATAAAGTATGAAGATGTAACTAAGCTTGCGAAACAAGAAAAAATAGGGCTTGAAGAAGAAGGTAGAAAAGTAAGATATGCTTTTTTTGATGAGGTTTTAAAAGAAACAGGTTTTAACAAAATAGCAATAGCACATAATATGAATGATAAAGTAGAAACAGTTTTAATGAATATAATTAGAGGAGCTGGAAGTCTAGGGCTAAAAGGAATAGAGCCCAAAAGAGACAATAAATATATAAGACCTTTAATAGAGACAGAAAGAAAAGATATAGAGGAATACTGTAATATAAATAAACTAGAACCAAAATTTGATGAAAGTAATAATGATAATACATATACCAGAAATAAAGTTAGAAATATTTTAATACCATTTATAAAAAAGGAGTTTAATCCTAATATAATAAAGGGAATTAATAATTTATCAGAAATAGTAACAGAAGAACAGAATTATTTAGAAAAAATTGTAAATAATATATATAGTCAAATAAAAATAGAAGAAACTAAGGAAAAAGTGATTTTAGATTTAAAAGAGTTTAATAAGCAAGATACTATAATTAAAAAGAGAATATTATTGCTTTCAATTAGTAGGATATTTGGAACAAGCAAAAACATCGAAAAAATTCATATAGAAGATATTATAAAATTATGTGAGCGCAATATAGGTAATAAATATTTAACGCCAAATAAGAATGTAAAAGTTTTTGTAAATAAAGGAAAAATTATTATATCACATACATATTAATATCCGTAAGGCATAATAAGCTGACACACAAAAGACACAAAAAATAGGTTGAAATCAATTGATTTATATGGTATATATGCTTATAGCGATTAAACTTTGTTTAAACTTAGATTAAAGAAAACAATTAAAGATGAAGAAAAAGCAGATAGGAGGAAAATAAAGTGAAGAACGGGATTAAATCATTGGCGGTATGGTTAATATTTTTAATTATATTTATAGTATTAATTTCGTCAATAATGGACAATTCAAGTAACAAACTTGCATATTCAGAACTGTTAGCTGATATGGAAAAAGGAACAGTTACAAGCATCGAAATTCAAGATGGTGGTGAAAAAGCCTTAGTCGAATTAGAAGGTGATTCTGTTCCAAAAGAAGTAAATATTCCAGATATTAATAGTTTTATGACATATGCACAAGAAATATTAAAAACAAATAGCTATACTTTAACAGAAAGACCAGAATCTGTATTTATGAAAGGTCTTTATCTAATAATACCATTTGGAATAATAGTAATTGTTTTATTATTTGGATTATTATTAATTAATCCAGGAAACCAAGGTGGAAATAAAACAATGTCATTTGGTAAGAGTAGGGCTAGAATGACAAATGGTGCAGAAAAAACAAAGGTTACATTTAATGATGTTGCTGGTGTTGATGAAGAAAAAGAAGAATTAGAAGAAATAGTAGAATTCTTAAAAACTCCAAAGAAATTTACAGATATGGGAGCAAGAATACCAAAAGGTGTTTTATTAGTTGGTCAACCAGGTACTGGTAAAACTTTACTTGCAAAAGCAGTTGCTGGCGAAGCAGGAGTACCATTCTTTAGTATAAGTGGTTCTGAATTTGTAGAAATGTTTGTTGGTGTTGGTGCATCAAGAGTTAGAGACTTGTTCGAGCAAGCTAAGAAAAATGCTCCATCAATTATATTTATAGATGAAATTGATGCAGTTGGTCGTCAAAGAGGTGCAGGCCTTGGTGGAGGACATGATGAAAGAGAACAAACATTAAATCAACTTTTAGTTGAAATGGACGGTTTTGGAACAAATGAAGGTGTTATAGTACTTGCTGCAACAAATAGACCAGATGTACTAGATAAAGCTTTATTAAGACCAGGAAGATTTGACAGACAAATTGTTGTATCTGCTCCAGATGTAAAAGCAAGAGAACAAATATTAGAAGTTCATGCTAGAAAGAAAAAACTAGCAGAAGATGTAGATTTAAAAACAGTAGCAAGAAATACTTCAGGTTTTGCAGGAGCTGACTTAGAGAATATATTAAATGAAGCAGCATTACTTGCAGCTAGAAGAAATTTAGATTGTATTGGAATGAAAGAAATTGAAGATGCAATGGTAAAAGTTACAATGGGACCAGAAAAGAAAACAAGAGTAAGAAGCGAAAAAGAAAATAAATTAGTTGCTTACCATGAAGCTGGTCACGCAGTAGTAAGTAGATATTTACCAACTCAAGATAAAGTTCATCAAATATCTATAGTACCAAGAGGAATGGCTGGTGGTTATACAATGTATAGACCAGCAGAAGATAAATCATTTAGATCAAAAACAGAAATGGAAGAGAGCATTGTTTCATTATTAGGTGGAAGAGTTGCTGAAAAATTGATTTTAGATGATATCTCTACAGGTGCAAGCAACGATATAGAAAGAGCTACAGCAATTTCTAGAGCAATGGTAACAAAATATGGTATGAGCGAAAGATTAGGAACAATTACTTTTGGCGCAGACCAAGAAGAAGTATTCCTAGGAAGAGATTTAGCACACGCAAAAGAATATTCCGAAGAAACAGCAGCAATTATAGACGAAGAAGTTAAAAAGATTGTTGATGCAGGATATGAAAAAGCTATTAATATTTTAAGTGAACATGTTGATAAACTACATGCAGTTGCTAAAGTATTATTAGAGAAAGAAAAAATCGACGGAGATGAATTTGATAAGATCTTCGCAGAAGAACAATAAACTTAATCGGGATTTGGGGACGTTCCTCAAATCCCGATTGAGTTTTAAGTAAAATATTTTTTATGGATAAGGTGGAAAACTATAAATTACGAAAATAGTTTTCCACCTGTTTTGCGTGTTTAATAATAAAATCCAATAAATATACGGAAATGGTGTTTAAGTAAAATGTGACAAGAAAATATAAATTTTAGTGCAAAAAAGATAAGAAAAAAGGACAAGAAGACGATGACTATACAACAACAGTAAAAGAATTCGAGTATTATACATTAATTGAAAAGCAAGAAGAAGAACAAGGCAAAATGAAAGTAGAAATCTACAGAAAAGCTACAGAAAATACAAGTGTACAAGTAGAATACGAGATAAAAGTAAGTAACACAGGGGAAGTAAGTGGAAATGCGACAATAGAAGAAAACATTCCAGAAGGAATGAGTTTAGCAAATAATGACGGAACATGGGAAGAACAAGAAGGAAAATTAGTAAAGGTAATACCAGAGCTAGGAGCAGGAGAAACAAAAGAATATACAGTATTATTAAACTGGGAACAAACTGGAGAGAATATGGGAG
>ERZ780060.321-NODE-321-length-18856-cov-3.260146_pt1 | contig 18856 bp, 15 predicted proteins | sample MGYA00511176_ERZ780060 | MGnify/ENA primary metagenome ERZ780060 (study PRJEB29588, sample SAMEA2148374) | human gut metagenome | biome: human gut; feature: human-associated habitat; material: faeces | place: Denmark | collected 2008/2010 ... | reverse complement strand
CCCCGCCGCGTTTTTATGCGGCGGGGCTGCGGTGTCATTTCTTATCCTTTTCTGTATACAGGCAGCGCATGGCGTTGAGAATGGCCAAAAATGCCACGCCTACGTCGGCAAACACGGCCAGCCACATGGGGGCCTTGCCCAGCGCGCCCATCACCAGAACGATGGCTTTCACCGTCAGGGCAAAGACGATGTTCTCCCGCACGATCCGCACCGTTTTGCGGGCAATGCGGATGGCTGCGGCGATCTTGGTGGGCTGATCGTCCATGAGCACGATGTCGTGCTGCTCGCGGGCGAAGAGCTTGGCCAGGTGGGTGCCGACGGCACCGGCACCGGCAATGATGATTTTCATATCAGGATGTCAAAGATTTTTACGTAGCGCTTGGGCGATGCCCTCCTCGTCGAGCCCCGTGATGCGGTAGAGCGAGGCGAGGTCGCCGTGTTCGACAAAACGGTCCGGAAGGCCGAGGCGTTCGACGTGGGTGTCAAAGCCGTGGTCCGTCAGGTATTCGAGCACGGCCGACCCCATGCCGCCGGCCCGCACGCCGTCCTCGACGGTCACGACGCGGCGGAAACGGCGCCCCACCTCGTCGAGCAGTTCCGTGTCCAGGGGCTTGAGAAAACGCAGGTCGTAGTGGGCTATGGAGATTCCTTTGTCCTTCTCCGCACGCTCTATGGCACGTGCGGCCACGTTGCCTATGGGACCGAGGGTGATGACTGCCAGGTCTTTGCCTTCTTTCAGTCTGCGCCCTTTGCCTACGGGGATTTCTTCCAGCGGACATTTCCAATCCAGCAATACGCCGCGTCCGCGGGGATAGCGGATGACGAACGGACCTTGGTCCGGCAACTGTGCCGTGTACATCAGGCGGCGCAATTCATGTTCGTCCATCGGTGAAGATATGGTCAGGTTGGGAATCGGACGGAAATAGGCCAGGTCGAAAACTCCGTGGTGTGTCGGTCCGTCTTCTCCTACCAGTCCGGCGCGGTCCAGGCAAAGTACGACGGGGAGGCGGAGCAGGGCGATGTCATGGATGACATTATCGTATGCCCGCTGCATGAAGGAGGAGTAGATGTTGCAGAAAGGCTGCATTCCTTCTTTAGCCATACCGCCCGAGAAAGTGGCTGCATGCCCTTCGGCAATACCCACATCGAAGGCACGGTCGGGCATGGTGTCCATCAGCTTGTTCATAGAGCAGCCGGTGGGCATGGCGGGGGTTACTCCGACGATTTTCGGATTTTCCTTTGCCAGTTCTACCAGCGTTTCCCCAAACACGTCCTGGAAAAGCGGAGGCAAATTGCTGGTATCCGCCTTGAGGCGTTCTCCGGTTTCCGGATCGAATTTGCCCGGTGCATGCCAGATATCCGGATTCTTCTCGGCAGGTTCGAAGCCTTTTCCTTTCACAGTGTGCAGATGCAGTATTTTCGGTCCCTGCATATATTTGATGTCCCGCAGGACACGGGCTATGTTTTTCACATCGTGTCCATTGATAGGGCCGAAGTAGCGGATGTTCATCCCTTCAAAGATATTCTGCTGCTGGGCGGCCATTGATTTCAGGCTGTTGGCGAAGCGAATCAGCGCTTTGCGGCGGTCCTCGTTCAAAAGTCCCATTTTGAACAGCAGTCTGGATGTCTTGAAGCGCAGCTGGTTATAGCGGTTGCTGGTAGTCAGGTTGAAAAGGTACTGCTTCATGCCACCTACACTTCTGTCTATCGACATGTCATTGTCGTTGAGAATGATAAGAAGGTTGTTGGGGGTGGACGAAGCGTTGTTCAGTCCTTCGAAAGCCAGGCCGCCGCTCATGCTTCCATCACCGATGACGGCGACCACATGGCGGTCTTTCTCGCCTTTTTCGGCAGCGGCAACAGCCATGCCAAGAGCGGCGGAGATTGAATTTGACGCATGTCCGCAGGTGAATGTGTCATAATCGCTTTCCTCTGGTGAGGGAAAAGGACGAACTCCCTTGAATTTACGGTTGGTGGAGAATGCTTCACGGCGTCCGGTCAGTATCTTGTGCCCGTACGCCTGATGGCCTACATCCCAGACTATGCGGTCGTACGGAGTATTGAATACGTAGTGCAGGGCAACGGTCAGCTCTACCGTGCCCAGACTGGCTGCGAAATGTCCGGGGTTGCACGAAACCTCTTTTATAATGTCTTGCCTCAATTCTTTACAGACTTCAGGAAGCTCTTCTACGCTGAGTTGGCGTAAATCCTTGGGAAATGTAATGGTGTTAAGCAAGTTATATGTTGTTGGTTCTGTTCTCATTTCTAATCTGAAGATTACAAAATGCAAAAATAGCAAAAGAAAACGGATGGCGGGAAGTTTTAGAAGGAAAAAAAGCCTCTTTTGTTCACTTCTGTTTTTACTTTCTCTTTGCATACGCCACATTTCTCGTTCCGCCTGCCTATAGTTAAGGGAAAAGATGCCTGATATTAAATCGTTCCTCCATGGAGAAAATATTGTTCCATCCTGTAGAAAAAATCGTTCCACCATGGTGGAACGATTTTTTCTACATATAGGAATGATTTAGTGTTAGTAGACAAGGATATTAATCCTTCCAAAGATTGACTTTTATTCTCGCACGTGACCGTCTGTGATAAGAGCTGCTCTACACTTGATGTTTGTTGAAAAATGCAATTTTATAAATTATTTATTGCAACTTTTTAGAAGCTTTGGTTGTTGTTGATATAATATTATATATATTGCGAAGTGGAATATGTCCTGTTTATCAATATGTTATACAATTCTGAATTGTATGTGATGGTATTCTTGGTTGTAATATGTGTCGGAATGGGGTGTAGTCACGAATTGTTAAATGAATAAACAATGAATGATATGAAGAAAAAGCTTGACTTTAAAGTTTTGGCTATTATGGGCGTAGTGGTTTTTTCCGCTTGCGGTTCTGATAGCGATCTGTTCAACCCGGAAAAGGCGGCAGCTAAGAAAGAGGCACAGTATGCATCGGCTTTTGTGCAGAGGTATGGAGAAATTGCAGTTGATCAGGATTGGGGATTTGGGGTAACACCGACAACGCGTGTTGCTAACACTAATAGCAATCAATGGAAAGATTTTACGGAAGTACCGGGGAGTGTTACGGCTACAGAAAAAGAAGTGGTTACGGAATGGTTTAAAACATATCGGAATCCACAATCCATTGGGGGGGATTGGACCGACTTTTTTGTTCAACATGTAAGTGGCTCACACTCTAATATGGATTTTTTGGTTGCGGCATCAGATGACCATATCAATAATTTTAATGCTACTGAGGGGGCTATAATGCTAATGCAGAATAGTGGAACGTCTTCTTTTGGCTATAGGGCTTCTCTGGATGGTAAAATGCACTATAATTATACTATACAATATATTGAGGGTGCTTATTATGTGGGATTTGACTTTGAAGCTACCGGACAGAACCCAAATCAACAAGTGGCTGCAGATGGGTATTATAGTGATTGGATTGTGAAGATCTCTCCGGCCGTATATACGAATGCGTACAGAATCATAGCAGAAGACCTTGGAGACAGTGATGATTTTGACTTCAACGATGTCGTGTTTGATGTAGCGACCAATGGAGGAGCAACTATCATTACCCTGCAGGCTGCGGGTGGTACTTTGCCTTTGTATATTGAGGTGGGCGGTGATAGCCGTGAAGTTCATGGACTCTTTGGCGTTTCTAATACTACAATGGTAAATACAGGTGCTGGGGCAACTAAGGCTCCGGTGATGTACAGAGTTGACGGTACCGGTGCCGTAAATATCAAAGTGGAAGGTCAAAATGCTGAAGTATATACACTGAAAGCGGAGATAGGCAAAGCGCCGCAGAAGATACGTGTAGAGACAAGATATGAATGGACTGCTGAACGTCAGGATATTAATGATAAATATCCAGGTTTTGCAGATTGGGTGGCTGATCCTACGGCTAATTGGTATTAATAGAATATATAGTATTTTTATTTAAGGCAGATGATATAATGAAAGGTTATATCACCTGCCTTTTTATGTTTCGACCGTTATATATTGAAATTTACTATCTTTGTGGCGTAGCAAGCAGTTGGTACATCATTTTTTTCGAGAAAGTGAATGGTTTATTTATTCCGAGCTTATGAATCTTTATACGCCTGTAGAAGTAGTTTCCAGTATGCCCCTTCTTTCGCAAGAGAATAATCTGTTGCTGATGGGTTCTTGTTTTGCGTCCGAGATGGGGCAAAGGCTGGCGGATGCCAAGTTCCGTTGTGACGTCAATCCTTATGGTGTGCTTTATAATCCGTTTTCCATTTCTGCGGCATTGCGTGAAATCATTGCGGGCAGATGCTACAATGAAAACGATATTTTCCTCTTTCATGAACTTTGGCACAGTGCCATGCATCATGGTAGCTTTTCCTCAGTCTCTGCAGAGGAAACATTGGCAGGTATTAACGGGCGTTTGAAAAGCGCCCATGAAAGGCTGGACCGGTTGGATTGTCTGTTGCTGACTTTCGGCTCTGCCTGGGTTTATGAAAATGAAAAGACGGGAACTGTAGTTGCCAACTGTCATAAGCAACCTGAGTCCTGCTTTACCCGCCGTATGCTTTCTGTCAGTGAAATAGTATCTGACTACACCTCTTTGCTTTCCGGCTTGCTGGCGCGGATTCCCCGGTTGAAAGTATTGTTCACCGTCAGCCCCATCCGCCACGTGCGTGACGGAATGCATGCCAACCAGCTCAGTAAAGCTACCTTGCTGCTTGCCGTGAACCAGTTGCAAGCCACTTTCCCGGAACATGTTTTCTATTTTCCGGCTTATGAGTTGCTGCTCGACGAGCTTCGTGACTATCGCTTCTATGCAGAAGACATGGTGCATCCTTCCGAAACGGCCATTCGCTATGTCTGGGAACGGTTTACCCGGTCGTGTATCTCTGCCGATGCGTTACGGATTATGGAAGAAAGTGAAAATATCCGTAAGATGTTGTCACATAAGCCATTTTATCCCGCTTCAGAAGAGTATAAGCGTTTTTTAGGACAAATTGTGTTAAAAATAGACCAACTTAACGGAAAATACCCGTACTTAGATTTCCAAAAAGAGAGAGAAATATGTCGTATTCGATTGAAAGCATAACCGAAAGTATTGGCGCACGGCGTATGGGAAACGCGCCGGCTACCATAGACTGGCTGCTCACTGACAGCCGTTCCCTGAATTTTCCTGAGGAAACATTATTCTTTGCCTTGACCACCAAGAGAAATGACGGTGCGCGCTATATTGCAGATTTATATGCCCGTGGAGTACGTAATTTTGTGCTTAGCGAAGAAAGCTTTAGATTAATGGACAATGGACAATTGACAATTGACAATGCTATGCAGCGTGATGATGCGCAGTCAATTGTCAATTATCTCATTGTTCCCAACCCGCTGAAAGCCTTGCAAAAACTGGCGGAACAGCATCGGAACCGGTTCCAGATACCGGTCATCGGTATTACGGGAAGCAACGGTAAGACTGTTGTGAAGGAATGGCTGCACCAGTTGCTCAGTCCGGAACGTGCCATTATCCGTTCTCCCCGCAGTTATAACTCCCAGATTGGAGTGCCTTTGTCTGTGTGGCAGATGAACGAACAGTCCGAACTTGCTATTTTTGAAGCCGGTATTTCCGAGCCGGGGGAAATGCGCGCTTTGCAGAACATCATCAAGCCTACCATAGGCATCCTGACCAATATAGGAGGGGCTCACCAGGAAAATTTCTTCTCGTTGCAGGAGAAATGCATGGAGAAGCTGACGCTTTTCAAGAATTGTGATGTAGTGATTTATAATGGTGACGATGAGTTCGTCAGCAACTGTGTGGCGAAGTCCATGCTGTCTGCACGTGAGATTGCGTGGAGCCGGAAAGATATGGAACGTCCTCTATATATAAGTAAAGTGGAGAAACGGGATGACTGTACTGTCATTTCCTATCGCTATCTGGATATGGACAATACGTTTACTCTACCGTTCATAGATGATGCTTCCATCGAGAATTCGCTGAACTGCCTGGCCGCATGCCTCTATCTGATGCTTCCTGCCGAACAGATTACAGAACGTATGGCAAGGCTGGAACCCATCGCCATGCGGCTGGAAGTCAAGGAGGGAAAAAACAACTGTCTGTTGATTAACGACAGTTATAATTCTGACCTTGGCTCATTGGATATTGCACTCGATTTTCTTTACCGCCGTTCGCAAAGTAAGGGATTGAGGCGGACTTTGGTTCTTTCGGATATATTGGAGACCGGTCAGAACACGCCGACACTTTACCGACAAGTGGCACAGCTGGTAAACAGCCGTGGCATTGAACGCATCATAGGTGTAGGAAATGAAATATCTTCCTGCGCTGCACGCTTTAATATAGAGAAGACCTTTTATCCGGATACAGCGGCCTTGATACGTGCCATTCAGCGTGGGGAACTTCGCCTTGAAAACGAAATAATTCTGATTAAGGGTGCACGTAAGTTCGGTTTTGACTCCTTGACGGAAGTATTGGAGAAGAAGGTGCACGAAACCATTCTGGAGGTTAATCTTGGAGCGATGATTGCCAATCTGAACTATTATCGTGGCAAGCTGAAGCCGGAAACAAAGATGGTCTGCATGGTGAAAGCCTCCGCTTACGGTGCAGGTTCTTATGAGATAGCCAAGACTTTGCAGGAACATCATGTCGATTATCTTGCCGTGGCGGTTGCCGACGAAGGCTCCGAACTCCGCAAAGCGGGCATCACTGCGAACATCATTATCATGAATCCTGAGATGACTGCTTTCAAGACCATGTTCGATTACAAGCTGGAGCCCGAAGTATATAGCTTCCATCTGCTGGACGCTTTGATTAAAGAAGCGGAAAAGGAAGGTATCACAAACTTCCCCATCCACATAAAGCTGGATACCGGTATGCACCGCCTGGGGTTTGCTCCGGAGGATATGCCCCGGCTGATAGAACGGCTGAAGGGACAGAATGCTGTGATTGCCCGTTCCGTCTTCTCGCATTTGGTAGGGAGCGATTCGCAACAATTCGACAGTTTTACACGCCGGCAGATAGAAATGTTCGAGAAAGCGTCCATGGAATTGCAGGAGGCTTTTCCGCATAAGATACTTCGCCATATCTGCAATTCCGCAGGTATCGAGCGTTTCCCCGGGGCGCAATTCGATATGGTGCGCCTGGGTATCGGCCTCTATGGTGTCAATCCCATAGACAATTCCATTATGAATAATGTGAGCACGTTGAAGACTACCATCCTCCAGATACGTGATGTTCCCGAAGAGGATACGGTGGGGTATAGCCGGAAAGGGCATCTCACCCGTCCGTCGCGTATAGCGGCTCTTCCCATCGGTTACGCCGACGGCCTGAACCGCCATCTTGGAAATGGACATGCCTATTGTCTTGTAAACGGCCAACGGGCAGCCTATGTAGGGAATATCTGCATGGATGTCTGTATGATTGACGTGACGGACATCGATTGCAAGGAGGGTGACAGTGTGGAAATTTTTGGTGACCATCTGCCTATAACCGTTCTTTCCGATGTACTCGAAACTATTCCTTATGAGGTGTTGACAAGCGTTTCTACACGGGTAAAACGTATTTATTATCAAGACTGAAGATAGGGGGCAGGGATTAGGGATTAGGGATTGCGATAAAATTAATCCTTAATCCTTAATCCCTAATCCTTAATTTTCCTATCTTTGCACTATAATTAATCAGATATAACTATGACAAACTTACTTTTATTAGGCTTTCTGCCCAGCGGTTCCGAATGGATAATTATTGCATTGGTCATCTTGCTGTTGTTTGGTGGTAAGAAAATTCCCGAATTGATGCGTGGTTTGGGCAAAGGAGTGAAGAGCTTCAAGGATGGTGTGAATGAAGCCAAAGAAGAGATAAACAAGGCTCAGGAAGATTTGGATAAACCGGCTGAAAAGAAATAAAGGAACAAGGGTATTTATTATTTGACAATTTACTATTTACTATTTGATACTCTGAGAAGTTCAGGAGTATGGGTAGGCTTGTTGCCTTTTCCACAGCGCAGCCCAAATAGTAAATAGTAAATTGTCAAATAGTAAATCCCCGCAGCGCAGCCCAAATAGTAAATAGTAAATCCCTTTATGTCAGAAAAAGAACTAACCTTTTGGGACCACTTGGACGAGTTGCGCCGGGTGTTGTTTCGTGTACTCGGTGTGTGGTTTGTATTGGCTATCGGTTATTTTATTGCCATGCCTTATCTGTTTGACAATGTGATATTGGCTCCTTGCCATAACGACTTCATTTTCTATGACTTGCTGCGCTGGATAGGGCAGAGACTGGATTTGCAGGATGAATTCTTTACCCAGGAGTTTCATGTGAAGCTCGTCAATATCAATCTTGCCGCACCGTTCTTTGTCCACATGTCTACCGCTTTCTGGATGTCGGTGGTAACGGCTGCTCCTTATTTTTTCTATGAAATCTGGCGCTTTGTAAGCCCTGCACTCTATCCAAACGAGCGTAAAGGGGTGAGGAAAGCGCTGGGTATAGGTACGGTGATGTTCTTCATCGGTGTGTTGCTGGGGTATTTTATGGTCTATCCGCTGACATTGCGTTTCCTTTCCACTTATCAATTGAGCGCAGCCATCGAGAATCAAATTTCCCTGAACTCGTACATCGACAATTTCATGATGTTGGTGCTTTGCATGGGACTGGCATTCGAACTGCCGCTGGTGACATGGCTGCTTTCCCTGCTGGGACTGGTGCACAAGACCTTTTTGCGGAAATACCGCCGTCATGCTGTTGTCATCATTGTTATTGCCTCGGCCATCATTACTCCGACCGGTGACCCGTTTACCTTGACAGTAGTGGCGGTGCCGCTTTATCTGCTCTATGAGTTGAGTATCCTGATGATAAAGGATAAAAAGACTGATGATGAAGCGGAAGAAGTGGAGACAGAGGAATGATGGATTGTGAAGTAAAGGAATATTTTAGTATATTGCTGGAAGCCTGCCACGTTGAGGAAATCTCCTTGGACGTGGCCTATCGGCAATTGCGCGAGTTGCTGGAGCGTTTGTGCCGTACACAGATGCCCGACGGCAGCTTGCAGATGACGGACCTTTCTGCACGTATCAGTTTCGTGGCTTCGAAGGCCGGACTTTCCACCGTGGAACAGAACCGTCTGCATACCTTCCGGCTGACCTCCAATGCTATTCTGAACCGCCAGGCGGAACCGCAACGTGAACAGTTGTTGCGTGATGCCAAGACACTGGCATTCTTTGTCAAGCGCTTGACGGGGGAGGAGATACCTGCCGAACTTTATCGCCTGCTACCCCGTGCGGATGCCACCTATATAGTGGCACCGCCCGCCAAAGAACGGATAAAGCGCATGCGCGTCTGTTTTCAGTATGCCGATGATACTTATTTATATGTACTGCCCGTAGACACTGTAGCCGATGAGCCGTTGCGTGTCCGTTATAATGTACCTCAGATTAATGAAGAGTTTGCAGAAATCTGCCGGATTCTGTGGCGGCATGCCCAGGTCAATCTGCTGGATGTTACGGTGGACGAAGTCGGCATACTCACCCCTTCCTTTATTATACTTGAGCCCGATTACTTGATAGACATCAGTTCGCTTGCCGAATGCTTCAAGGATTACGGGCATCATCCTGCCAATTATATCCTGGCACGGCTCCAGTCGCCAGACAATACCCGTCCGTTACTGTTGGGTAATATTGCCAACCTCTTTCTGGACGAATGGATTCATGCCAAGGAGGCACCCGATTATTTGGCATGCATGAAGAAGGCCTTCCGTTCTTATCCCATCGAGCTGGCAGCATGTGCCGACCTGCGCGACCGGGAGAAGGAAGCTGAATTCTTTTCCGATTGCAAGCGCCATTTCGATAATATCCACCGGACGGTGACAGAAACATTCCGTGCATCCGGCTATGAGCTCGATAGGACTGATGCCGTGCTGGAACCCTCTTACATCTGTGAAGCATTGGGTTTGCAAGGGCGTCTGGACTACATGCAGCGGGATATGACCTCGTTCATTGAAATGAAGTCCGGTAAGGCGGACGAGTATTCCATCCGTGGTAAGGTGGAGCCTAAAGAAAACAATAAGGTGCAGATGTTGCTCTATCAGGCTGTGTTGGAGTATTCTATGGGAATGGACCATCGACGTGTAAAGGCTTATCTGCTCTATACCCGTTATCCGTTGCTTTATCCGGCGCGTCCTTCGTGGGCAATGGTGCGCCGTGTGATGGATGTGCGTAACCGGATTGTAGCCAATGAATATGGCATCCAGTTACGGAATAGCCCACAGTATACGGCAGAGCGCCTGAAAGACATCCATCCGGATACCTTGAATGAGCGCGGTTTGGACAATACCTTGTGGAAACGCTTCCTTTGCCCCTCCATCGATGCCGTAGCGCAACGCATCCGTTCGCTTTCGTCGTTGGAACAAAGCTATTTTTATACGCTCTATAACTTTATAACCAAGGAACTCTATACCTCCAAATCTGGAGATGTGGATTATGAAGGACGTACCGGTGCTGCCGCCCTCTGGCTTTCCACACTGGCTGAGAAATGTGAGGCAGGTGAAATTCTGTACGATTTGGCTATTTGCGAGAATCATGCGGCAGATGCGCATAAACCGTATTTGTCACTCAGAACGAAGCAAATGGTTGCTTCCCGGCAGGAGCGGGTTCTGCCCAATTTCCGTCAGGGTGATGCGGTGGTTCTTTACGAACGGAATACGGATACCGACAACGTTACCAACAAGATGGTGTTTAAAGGTAATATAGAGCGCATATCCGATAACGAGGTCTGTATCCGTCTTCGTGCCACTCAGCAGAATGCGGGTGTATTGCCTGCTGCTAGCCTTTATGCCATAGAGCACGACTATATGGACACCTCCTTTCGTAGCATGTATCTGGGACTTTCCGCTTTCCTTTCTGCCACTCAAAGACGGCGTGATTTGTTGTTGGGGCAGCGCCCTCCCGAGTTCGATGCTTCTTTGGATACTGGTATTGCGACCGCTCCGGATGATTTTTCGCGGATTATTCTAAAAGCGCAGGCTGCCCGCGACTATTTCCTTTTAATCGGTCCGCCGGGTACCGGCAAGACCTCTCGCGCGCTGCGGGGCATGGTAGAAGCCTTTTACCGGGAGGGGAAACAGATTCTACTGCTTTCGTATACCAATCGTGCTGTAGATGAAATCAGTAAGGCGCTGGCTTCCATTGAGCCTGAAATAGACTTTATCCGTTTAGGCAGTGAGTTGTCTTGCGATGACTCATTCCGCCCGTATCTGATTGAGAATGTGTTGGAATCTTGTGCCACTCGGCGGCAGGTGCAGGAGCGCATTGCCCGTTGCCGTGTTTTTGTCGGTACGGTTGCCACGCTTTCTTCCAAGACCGAACTTTTCCGGTTGAAGACTTTTGATGTAGCGATTGTGGATGAGGCTACCCAAATTTTGGAACCACAACTGCTGGGGTTACTCTGTACCCGCAATCCCGCAGGCGCGGATGCCATCGGCAAATTTATTTTGATAGGTGACCATAAGCAGCTACCCGCAGTGGTCTTGCAGTCGTCCGAGCAGTCGGAAGTGTGTGACGAAGCTTTGCAGGCCATCGGATTGTATAATTTGAAAGATTCCCTTTTCGAACGCCTTTATAGGAATCTCTCCAAGGAAAGTGCCAATCGCCAGGCATCAACCTCTCATTCTTCATCTTTTATCCCTCATCCCTCCTACGACATGCTCTGCCGTCAGGGTCGTATGAATATCGAGGTAGCTTTGTTTCCTAACCGGGCTTTTTACGGTGGTCTGTTGGAACCGGTTGGTCTGCCGCACCAGCAGGGAGAGCTGATTCTTGCTCCTGAGCTGTGTGATTGTGAGTTTGCCGGCTTGCTGACTCGTCGTGTCGCTTTTCTGCCTGCCGCAGTCGAACCGCCGGCACAGTCGGCCAAGATGAACCATTCGGAGGCGCGGATTGTGGCACGGTTGGCAGCGGCTATCTATCGGCAGTATGCAGCTGTTTCCGGTTTCAACCCGGCTGTCACTTTAGGTGTCATCACTCCTTATCGCAGTCAGATAGCCTTGATTAAGAAAGAGATTGCTGCTTTGGGTATTGCTCCTTTGGAGGATATATTGGTAGACACCGTGGAACGCTTCCAAGGTAGCGAACGGGATGTTATTATCTACTCTTTCTGTGTGAACCGGGCTTATCAGTTGAAGTTTCTGGCAAATATGACGGAGGAAAACGGTACTCGGATTGACCGGAAATTGAATGTTGCCCTTACTCGTGCCCGCAGGCAGATGTTTATGACAGGAGTGCCGCAACTATTGAAACTTAATCCTATTTATGCCGAGCTCTTGTCTGTAGTTTGCCATTCGTAACCGTCTTATTTAGTAAATCTTAAATATTTTCTGCTTCTTTATAGAGTTTATTAATAACGCTGTGTGAGATAAACCATTATCTTTGCATCACGTTTTTTTCATAGAGATTTAGATTTAAGGTTAGAAGAATTGTGGAAGTCGTGAGACTTCCCTTTTTTTCATCTTAAATTGTGTTCCATTTACAGTTTTTTGTTTTTGACTGTAATTGAACGAAGAAAAGCCATTTCGTGAGAAAAGGCTTTTTTTGTGCGGAGTTTGCAAGGCATGTAATGCAGTTTGCAAACTCCGCATGATTCTGAATATCTATATAGAGACTTCTGATTAGTCCACTATAATCGGTTTGTACTTCGGAACCAGTGCCTTCATGATGCACCAGCCTATCAGGTAGGACACTGCACATACACAGAAGATGATGAAATATCCGGCAGGCTTGCCCTGGAATCCAAGAAATACCATTTGTGTCTTGTCGGCATAGTCGAACAGCAAACCGGAACTCATGTTGATAAGGAATGAGCTGATACCGCCCGCCATACCTCCGATTCCCACAATGGTGGCAATGGTGCTCTTGGGAAACATATCACCTACCACAGAATAGATGTTGGCCGACCAGGACTGATGGGCAGCGCCTGCAATACCTATGATGATAATCGGGAACCAATAGGCTTGTTCGCCAAATACTTCCTTGTTGCCCAATGGCTGTGCAAACAATGCCAATAGCGGGAACAGTGCAAAGATGAACATGGCCTGCATGCGTGCGGCGTAGGGGTTCTTACCGGTTTTGTTGATAATGATGGTGGGCAATTTCCCGCCATAGACGGACAACATCGTGATGGCATAGAGCACAAAGATAAGCATCTGTGCCGTGGGAGTATCTGAGGAGAATCCGTAAACGTCCGAAATGTATGCGGGTGCCCAGAAGAGGAAGAACCACCATACACCGTCAGTCATGAATTTGCCGAAAAATACAGCCCAGGTTTGCGGATATTTGAAACATTGCAGGAAAGAAATGCTCTTTTCATCCTTGGTTGTCGGAGTAGTCGCCTTTTTATCCTTCTCATTGTCTTTGTCTTGTTCTATATATGCCAGCTCAGCTGCGTTTACGTGTGGATTTTCATCAGGTTTCTTGTACATGAATATCCACAGTCCCATCCAGATGAAACCCAATCCGCCGATAACGATAAAAGCCATTTCCCAGCCGTTGCCCACGCCCATGCGTTGGAAGTAGCGGGCCAGGGTAGGGATACACAATGGGGCTATCAGTGCTCCGATGGTAGAGCCGGCATTGAATATGGAAGTGGAGAAGGCACGGTCTTTCTTTGGAAAATATTCGGCAGTCACCTTGATGGCGGCAGGAAAGTTTCCTGCTTCACCGATGCCCAGTATGATACGGGCGGCAATGAAGTAGTAAACGCTGGTGATGGCTATGGTAGAGGCCAATGCACCGGTAGCGCTAATCATGTTGGCGGCATTTTCAATGCCGAGGGTCATTTCTGTGGCAAGTCCGCAGAGGGCGTGCATACAAGCACCGATAGACCATACGGCAATGGCCCATAAATACCCTTTTTTCGTTCCCATCCAGTCGATGAAACGTCCGGCAAACAGATTGCCTAAGGCATAGACGATGGAAAAGATAGCTGTGATGTAGCCGTAGTGTGTATCGGTCCAGTGGAATTCGGGGGAGATGAAATCTTTCCAGGTCAATGAAAGAACCTGGCGGTCGAGGTAATTGACGGTTGTCGCGAAGAATAGCATGGCGCAGATAATCCAACGGTAATTGGTCATCCGCCCTGCGGTGTTTTGAAATGTACTCATGATAATAGATTTATATTTTGATGCAAATGTAGGGGTTTGTGTGTTGTTCGAGGTGTAATATTGAGTAAAAAGGATGTAGAAAATGACAAAAATAGGCATGGATTATTTAAGTCCATGCCTATCGGACGTTGCAGGGCAACTTTATTTCATATCGATGTATTTGATTTCGTCTTTGTCGCTGTATTTCAGGTTTTCACCGCCCATACCCCAGATGAAAGTATAGTTGCTGGTTCCGGCAGCAGCGTGGATGGACCATTCGGGAGAAGTGATGGCTTGTTCGTTGTGCAGCCATATCAAACGTTCTTCCTGCGGTTCGCCCATCAGGTGACAGATAGCGTTGCCGGGTTTCAGGTTGAAGTAGTAGTAAGCTTCCATGCGGCGAGTGTGCGTGTGGGCAGGCATGGTATTCCATACAGAGCCGGGAGCCAGTTCCGTGAGTCCCATCTGCAACTGGTTGGTACCGCCGTCTTTCACTCTTTCCAGTACATCTTTCACAATCAGCTGGTTTACGATACGGTCGTTGCTGTCTTCCATTTTTCCATAATGGTCGGAGATGCCCAGTGCATATTTCTTGGGGTTGGCTTTCTGAAGCTTGGCATCGGTGGTAATCAGCTGAGTAACATAGGATTTGTAGGCCGGGGCCGAGTTGATGTAGAACTTGGCGGGATTGGTAGCGTCGTTGCTCTTGAAGGTTACTTCCTTATTTCCGCAGCCTACGTAAAGGGCTTCCTTATACTTCATGGGGTATTCCTTACCGTCTACAGTAACCACTCCGTCACCGCCGGTATTGATGACACCCAGTTCGCGGCGTTCGAGGAAGTAAGTGATTTCCGGACCCAGTTCACGGAACACTTCCAACTTCAATGTCTTGTTCACCGGCATGGCGCCACCGTAAATCAATCGGTCGTAGAGGGTGTAGGTTACGTTGATTTCATCCGGAGCCATCACTTTGTCCATCATGAATCTGCTGCGCAGAAGTTCCGTGTCATAATGCTTCACGTCCTGCGGATGGCAGGCGGTCTGCACTTTGTAATTCACTTGGGCATTGGCTGCCATGGCAGCTGCTCCCATCATAAATGCAAGTACTAACTTTTTCATAATCCGTTACTATTTAATTTTTAACTTTTAATTTTTGATTGATTTCTGGTATTTGATGATAGCACGACGGTTCATAATCATCAGGAACAATGTGCATAATACAAGGATACCGGAGCCTATCCATTTCAACGAGTAGGTCAGGTGGAAAATGACCCAAGCAAAGGGGCTGGATGCAAAATCCAGTGCGCCGCCTTCAAAGCCGGCGGGGATATTCACGGCAGCATCTTGTGTCTTCTCGTATACATCGTGGGCTGCTTGTGTGAAATAGGGGGCGAGGTCTGTTACGAAATAAAGACCGATGGTCAGTACAACGAGTCCGATGATGAACGTCTTTACTACATTTCCTTTCGTGATGGGCAGTACCAGTGGGAAGAGGTAGAACATTCCGGCCAGCGATGCCAGAGGCAGGAACTGGTTACCCGGCAGGATGACAGCCAGCAGTATGGTTACGGGAATCAGCAGCAGGGAAACCACCAGCGTTGCAGGATGGCCGATAACCAATGCGGGGCTCATACCGATGTTCAGGCCGACAGCACCTTTGAACTTCTTGGCAATCAGCTCGCGGGTAGCATCAGAAATAGGCTTCAAGCCTTCGATGAACAAAACGGTGATACGCGGAATCAGCTCCATTACGGCGCCCATCTTGATACCCAAACCTAATATATAAGGTATCTTGTCTACCAGTTCCTGACCGTTCTTGCAAGACAAAGCACCGATACCGCAACCGACCAGAATACCCAGGAACAGAGGCTCACCCAGCAAACCGAATTTCTTCTTCATGCCTTCCGCATCAATGTTCAATTTGTCAAAACCGGGGATTTTGTCCAATGCTTTATTGATGACTACGGCAAATGGAACGAAACCTGCGCAGAAAGGCTGGGGAATGGAGATACCCTCCATCTTGTCGTAGAATCCCTGGAATTTGTCGGCGGTATAGTCGGCCATAATCAGGGTAATGATGTAGCAGATAATAGCGGCGAAGAAACCCCACCAGATATTGTCGCTGGCAAAATAAACGACTGCGCCGATAAATGCGAAATGCCAGTAGTTCCAAAGGTCGATATTGACCGTACGGGTCGTTTTCGTTAATAACATCAGAAGATTTACTCCCAAACATACCGGAATGATGAATGCACCCACCGATGTGTTATAGGCTACAGCCGCAGCTGCAGGCCATCCCATATCGAATACTTTCAACTGAAGACCGTAAATTTCAACGACTTGGCTCAGAGCAGGACCGAGGCTGCTGGTCAACAGCGCAGTGACAACTGACAGACCTACGAAACCGACACCTACCAGCAGACCACTCTTTAGCGCCTTACTGAATTTGATGCCGATGCATACTCCCAAAATTGTAAAGATTATAGGCATCATCACTGCTGCTCCTAAGCCGATGATATAGCCGAAAACTTGTTCCATTCTCTTGTGATTTAATTAGGTAATTGAGTTTGTTTTTGCAATAGTATGAATTAAAAACCGGGTCAAAAATAAGACCTTTTCTCAATTAATCAAACTCGAAAAGCATAATTATTTAGTAAATGGGACAATTTTGGACGAAATTGGTCGTTATCGTGCACAAAATTGCTCGTTTTCGTACACGAAAACCAAATAATACACTCTCTGCATTGAAAAGTATACATAGGAAAAACAACAATTTTGGGTGGAGTGAACTTTAATCCAGTTTACTGTGTTATTATAAGACATTGAAACAAACCGGACTATAATGATATATTTGATTTTTTTATTGGCAATAGGACTATTGGTCGGATGGAGCTTATGGAAAGCTCCATCCGATATTGATTTATGGGGAAAAGATTTAGAGGATTGATAGTTATATTGGTTATATTCTGAAAATTTAACTATATTAGCGCCAGAAAAGCATAAATATGGCGCTAAATCTGATAAAAAAGGATAAATCCCACTCTGTTGTAAGCATTAAGCTGGATGAGCAAGAGTTTCATAATATTTTTAAGGAATATTATGCGGCGCTTTGTTCTTTCGCGTTCCAATACATGGAGGATGCGGATATGTCAGCAGATATAGTACAAGACGTATTTGCCAAGTTGTGGCAGATAAGAGACGATTTCTTTTATCTTCATCAGGTGAAAGCTTTTCTTTATACGGCCGTACGTAACCATGCCTTGAACGAACTTGAGCATTCGAAGGTAGCTCATGAATACGAGCAAAAGATTATAGCCAAAAAAGCAGATGCTTTTTTTCGTGATGCGATTGTGGAAGAAGAGACTTTCCGGATTCTGTCAGAAGCTATAGAGAAACTTCCTACCCAAATGAGAGCCATCATGCAGTTGGCTTTGGAAGGCAAAAAGAATGCAGAAATAGCAGAGCGTCTCAATGTCTCTCCCGAAACGGTACATACTCTTAAAAAAGTGGCTTATAAAAAGCTTCGTGCATTCCTTACCGATTATTATTATTGCCTTCTGTTATTTATCTAAAAGCACATTTTTTTCTATTTTTTCAAAAAAAAGTCTTTATCGATTCACCATGTTTTCATTTTGGCTTGTATTATCATTAAAGATAGACTAAAACATGCCAAATTATGATAAAAGAGTACTTTCATATAGCTCATCTTATTTCCAAGCACCTATCCGGTGAAGTAACACCGGAAGAAAGCCGTTTTTTGGATAAATGGCGCAAAGAGAGCAAAAGCCATGAGCAGCTTTTCCAAAAGATTTGTAGTGATGAACATTATGCACAGCACGAAATTCGTAAAATGGAGTTTGATTCGCAGGCTGGATGGAAAGGTGTCGAAACACGTATCAAGAGGATGGAGCTCAGAAGGAGACATTTGAAACTGTTACGGTACGTTGCTCTTTTTATTGCACCAGTGCTGATATTGGTTTTTGCACTTCAGGATATTTCTGTACCCCATGTCATGGATGGCAATCAATTATTGGCTGCCCAGCAAATACTGCCGGGTGGAGCCAAAGCTATTCTTACATTGGATAATGGGGAAACGGTTTATCTGGATGAGAATGCCGATGGGCGGCAGTTGCAGTTGGCTGGTAAACAAATACAGATAGATTCAACGACCTTGAACTACAGCGCTGCAGACGGGCAGGTTGTGCAGTCAGCTTTGGTATATAATAAAGTTGAAGTGCCTCAAGGCGGTGAGTATACACTTGTTCTGAATGATGGTACAAAAGTACATCTGAATTCAATGAGCAGTCTACGTTTTCCGCTTACTTTCGAAGCTGGGAAGCGGGAAGTGGAATTGGCGGGAGAAGCTTATTTTGAAGTAAATAAGACCGGTCATCCCTTCACTGTATCGACTCAAGGTATGCAGATTGAGGTGTTGGGAACAACTTTCAATATTTCGGCCTATCCGGGTGAAGAATATCAGGCGACTCTTGTCAGTGGTTCTGTTAAGGTGGACACCGGGGAGGGACAGAGTCTTGTCTTAAAACCTTCACAGCAGGCATCATTAATTCCCGGGAGCGGGAATATACAAGTGCGTACAGTAGATACTGCCTTCTATACATCATGGGTGAAGGGAAAAATCAATTTTAAAGATCAACGGCTGGAAGATATTATGAGGAGTTCTATAAATTAAAATATTGTAGTACAGTTGTTTATATGGTTCCAAGAG
>ERZ780060.310-NODE-310-length-19221-cov-3.045758_pt1 | contig 19221 bp, 15 predicted proteins | sample MGYA00511176_ERZ780060 | MGnify/ENA primary metagenome ERZ780060 (study PRJEB29588, sample SAMEA2148374) | human gut metagenome | biome: human gut; feature: human-associated habitat; material: faeces | place: Denmark | collected 2008/2010 ... | reverse complement strand
ACGGCGAGATTCCGCAGAAGGATGGCGGGTCGTCAGCGTCTGATAAACATCGCCTGGCGTCATGGTGTTAATAATATTGGCAGCCTGAATCTTATCATTCGAAAAGACTCGCAGCACGCTGCCTGCGCCGCCGTTATAGGCGGTGATGACGGCATAACGCCGCGATGTTGGGTTATCAATTCCGCCGAGATAAACGTTGTTCAGCATCGCCAGATACGCGGTGCCGGTATCAATATTGCTGGCAGGATCAAACAAGAAACTGCGGCTCGGCGTGCCGGATTTCCCCTGCGAACGGAACACATCTTTCCCGGCAGTATGTTGTACCACCTGCATTAACCCCAGCGCATCGGAACGGCTGACCGCATACGGGTTAAAGGAAGATTCAGTCTGCATAATTGCCAGAATCAGCGACTCATCAATGCCATATTTCCGTGACGCCTGGCGGACCATGCCGAGATATTTGTGCGCACGTTTATCAAGGTGGTTCGGCACCATGTTAATGGTGATGCTATAGATGATTCGTAGCCCGTTGCTACGGCTTTTTAGACGGTTTTTCAGCAGATAATCCGCGAAGTTGCTCGCGCGACCTTCCCAGCGAATCGGCTGCCCGGTGTTGTCCACCACCTGACCGTAAAGGAAAGGTTCTTTCGAAATCGTAATATCATCAACGTCGGAATAGAGATCGACCGAACTCGGATCGTCGCCCATCAGCAACGTTTTGATAATTGCCCGACGCAGATGCGCGGCAGGTTCTGTCCCGGCGATGGTTTCGATAGTGATCGTACCGTCATCGAAGTTGATGTGGCTGCGGGTCTGATATTGATCGGTGTATTTCACGTAGTCCTTAGGACCGGCGATCACCACCTCTTTGAAGCCCCAGATGTTCTCAATATTGTGGGCAAATTGCCCCATCAGAATATCAAAACCGTTGGTATCTTTGACCCAGGCTTCGTTATAAGTATCGCCTTTTTTGGTCGTCGAACAGGAGATGAGCAACGGCGCAATCAAAGCCAGCGCGAGATATTTTTTCATCATTCCGGGTGCGTGTTGTGTTTGTTTTTATGCAAGTTGCCGGAGGCGTGCTCCGGCACTGTTTTTATTTTTTATCTTCCGGCGTATAGCCCTCGATATGCACCTCTTTACCCTCGAACAGGAAGTTGACCATCTCCTGCTCCAGCAGCTTGCGGTGCTCGGCAGTCATCATGTTGAGTTTCTTTTCATTAATCAGCATGGTTTGTTTGTGCTGCCACTGCGCCCAGGCTTCTTTGGAGATCTCGTTATAGATGCGTTTTCCCAGCTCGCCGGGGTACAGCTGAAAATCCTGACCTTCTGCTTCACGTTGCAGGAAAGTACAAAAAATCGTTCTGCTCATAAATCATCCTCTTTATCGACTCACGCGCTAAACCGGCGCGCCAGTGCGTAACTGCTGTAACAAACGCTCCACGGGAGCCGCCAGGCCAACTGACGGCGGTTGCGCTAAGTTATACCAGAGCGCATTGCCTTCATCCATGCAGCCGGTGAATGACGACACGGGAAGCCACATAGGCACAATATCTAAGTGGAAATGGCTGAAGGTATGCCGAAACGCGGTCAGTTGCGTCAGGTTATCGGCAGCAATCTGCCGTTGCGTCAACCATAGTCGCAAACTTTCTTCATCGGCAAACTGCGGGAAACAGTATAAACTGCCCCACAATCCGCTCGGCGGACGCTGCGCCAGCAATACTTCATCTTCGTGCTGTAACAGTAAAAAGTAACCCGTGCGCTCCGGTAGCGTCTGCTTTGGTTTTTTGCCCGGATAAAGCGACCAGCTATTGTTGGCGGCGGCAATACACCCGTTTTGTAGCGGACAGAGCGAACATTTCGGCTTAGAGCGCGTACAAATCATCGCGCCCAAATCCATCATCGCCTGATTAAACCGTTCCACGCCAACCGCGGGCGTCACCTGCTCGCTCAAACTCCACAGTTTATTCTCGACTTCTTTTTTCCCAGGCCAGCCGCTTACAGCATAGCAGCGCGCCAGCACGCGTTTGACGTTACCGTCGAGAATCGGAAAGTGCTTACCCAGAGAAAGCGAGAGAATCGCGCCTGCGGTGGAACGCCCGACGCCCGGCAGTGCTGCAACTTCCTCAAAGGTTTCCGGGAATTTACCGCCGTGTAAGGTCGCCACTTGCTGTGCCGCTTTATGCAGATTGCGCGCGCGGGCGTAATAGCCAAGCCCGGTCCACAAGTGGAGAACTTCGTCGAGCGGCGCATTGGCGAGATCGGTCACCGTTGGGAAGCGCGCCATAAAGCGTTCAAAATAGGGGATAACGGTCGCAACCTGAGTTTGTTGCAACATCACTTCTGAGAGCCATACTTTGTAGGGCGTCTTGTCAATTTGCCAGGGCAGCGTTTTCCGCCCGTATTTATCGTACCAGTCCAGAACCTGGGCTGAAAATTGCGACGCTTGCATGGTCACCGAATTCACTGTTGTTGGGGGCAAGATTGCAGCACAGCGACGGCAGGGTGTAAACCGGAACTTTCCGCAGCCACGGCCTTATCATGCTTGCATCCGGCAACTAACTTTGGATAATGCCCGTTTTCAGAACACTTTCACAAGCGACTAAATCTTTATGAAAAACGACGTCATCTCACCGGAATTTGATGAAAACGGCCGCCCGCTGCGCCGTATCCGTAGTTTTGTGCGCCGCCAGGGGCGACTGACCAAAGGCCAGGAACATGCGCTGGAAAACTACTGGCCGGTGATGGGCGTTGAGTTCAGCGAAGATATGCTGGATTTCCCTGCGCTTTTTGGCCGTGAAGCGCCGGTGACGCTTGAAATTGGTTTCGGCATGGGGGCGTCGCTGGTGGCAATGGCTAAAGATCGCCCCGAGCAGGACTTCCTCGGCATTGAAGTGCATTCACCGGGCGTTGGTGCGTGCCTGGCTTCTGCGCATGAAGAGGGCTTAAGCAACCTGCGCGTGATGTGTCACGATGCGGTTGAAGTGCTGCATAAAATGATTCCTGACAATTCATTGCGCATGGTGCAGCTCTTTTTCCCTGACCCGTGGCACAAAGCGCGCCATAATAAACGCCGTATCGTTCAGGTGCCGTTTGCCGAACTGGTAAAAAGCAAACTGCAACTGGGGGGCGTATTCCATATGGCGACCGACTGGGAACCTTATGCGGAACATATGCTTGAAGTGATGTCTTCTATTGACGGTTATAAAAACCTGTCAGAGAGCAATGATTACGTACCGCGTCCGGCATCACGTCCGGTGACGAAATTTGAACAACGTGGTCATCGTCTTGGTCACGGAGTATGGGACTTAATGTTCGAGAGGGTGAAATAATGGCAAAGAACCGTAGCCGTCGTCTGCGTAAAAAAATGCACATCGACGAATTCCAGGAATTAGGATTTTCGGTGGCATGGCGATTCCCGGAAGGTACATCGGAAGAACAGATTGATAAAACCGTTGATGACTTTATTAACGAGGTTATCGAACCGAACAAACTGGCCTTTGACGGCAGCGGTTATCTGGCCTGGGAAGGTCTGATCTGCATGCAGGAAATCGGCAAATGCACCGAAGAACATCAGGCGATTGTGCGTAAGTGGCTGGAAGAGCGCAAACTGGGCGAGGTACGCACCAGCGAACTTTTCGACGTTTGGTGGGACTAAGAAAGCATACGGGCGATGACAAATGCAAAACTGCCTGATGTGCTACGCTTATCAGGCCTATAAAGATGCACGATCGAGTAGGCTGGATAAGGCGTTTACGCCGCATCCGGCATGGAAAACGCGCACTTTGTTATCAATCTGGGGCCAGCAAATGCTGGCCTGATTTGTTCTTGAGGGAAGACTATGATGCGCAAAATGCTGCTGGCGGCAGCACTTTCAGTGACGGCAATGACCGCTCACGCCGACTACCAGTGCAGCGTCACGCCGCGTGACGATGTGATTGTCAGCCCGCAAACCGTGCAGGTGAAGGGCGAAAACGGCAATCTGGTGATCACGCCAGACGGCAACGTGATGTATAACGGTAAGCAATATTCCCTGAATGCCGCCCAGCGCGAGCAGGCGAAGGATTATCAGGCTGAACTCCGTAGCACCCTGCCGTGGATTGATGAAGGCGCGAAAAGCCGCGTCGAGAAAGCCCGTATTGCGCTGGATAAAATTATCGTTCAGGAGATGGGCGAAAGCAGCAAAATGCGCAGCCGTCTGACCAAACTTGATGCGCAGCTGAAAGAGCAGATGAACCGCATTATCGAAACGCGCAGCGATGGCCTGACGTTCCACTATAAAGCCATTGATCAGGTTCGCGCCGAAGGCCAGCAATTAGTGAATCAGGCAATGGGCGGAATTTTACAGGACAGCATTAATGAAATGGGCGCGAAAGCGGTGCTGAAAAGCGGCGGTAACCCATTACAGAATGTGCTGGGAAGCCTGGGCGGTCTGCAATCCTCAATCCAAAGCGAATGGAAAAAGCAGGAAAAAGATTTCCAACAGTTTGGCAAAGATGTTTGTAGCCGCGTTGTGACTCTGGAAGATAGTCGCAAAGCCCTGGTCGGGAATTTAAAATAATCCTCTATTTTAAGACGGCATAATACTTTTTTATGCCGTTTAATTCTTCGTTTTGTTACCTGCCTCTAACTTTGTAGATCTCCAAAATATATTCACGTTGTAAATTGTTTAACGTCAAATTTCCCATACAAAGCTAAGGGATAATGCGTAGCGTTCACGTAACTGGAGGAATGAAATGGAGTTTTTCAAAAAGACGGCACTTGCCGCACTGGTTATGGGTTTTAGTGGTGCAGCATTGGCATTACCCAATATCACCATTTTAGCAACCGGCGGGACCATTGCCGGTGGTGGTGACTCCGCAACCAAATCTAACTACACAGCGGGTAAAGTTGGCGTAGAAAATCTGGTTAATGCGGTGCCGCAACTGAAGGACATTGCGAACGTTAAAGGCGAGCAGGTAGTGAATATTGGCTCCCAGGACATGAACGATGATGTCTGGCTGACACTGGCGAAAAAAATTAACACCGACTGCGATAAAACCGACGGCTTCGTCATTACCCACGGTACCGACACGATGGAAGAAACCGCTTACTTCCTCGACCTGACGGTGAAATGCGACAAACCGGTGGTGATGGTCGGCGCAATGCGCCCGTCCACGTCCATGAGCGCAGACGGTCCATTCAACCTGTATAACGCGGTAGTGACCGCAGCTGATAAAGCCTCCGCTAATCGTGGCGTGCTGGTGGTGATGAGCGACACCGTACTGGACGGTCGCGATGTCACCAAAACCAACACCACCGACGTAGCGACCTTCAAGTCTGTTAACTACGGTCCTCTGGGTTACATTCACAACGGTAAGATTGACTACCAACGTACCCCGGCACGTAAGCACACCAGCGACACGCCGTTCGATGTCTCTAAACTGAATGAACTGCCGAAAGTCGGCATTGTTTATAACTACGCTAACGCATCCGATCTTCCGGCTAAAGCACTGGTAGATGCGGGCTATGATGGCATTGTTAGCGCTGGTGTGGGTAACGGCAACCTGTATAAAACCGTATTTGACACTCTGGCGACCGCCGCGAAAAACGGCACTGCAGTCGTGCGTTCTTCCCGCGTACCGACGGGCGCTACCACTCAGGATGCTGAAGTGGATGATACGAAATACGGCTTCGTCGCCTCTGGCACGTTGAACCCGCAAAAAGCGCGCGTTCTGCTGCAACTGGCTCTGACGCAAACCAAAGATCCGCAGCAGATCCAGCAGATATTCAATCAGTACTAATCACCTCGCCCCGGTACCGTACCGGGGCTTTTATAGTATTGGTTTTAGTCAGTTTCAGGGATAATGTGACAGACATGAATAATGGGGACCATTTCAATACGTTGTGGTTTTCTTGTACCCATAAAATGTGCTGTGTCAAAAACTGTGCAGTATTACTTGGCAGACAGACGAACGAATTCACAGTTGAATCCAGAGAAATAATATCTTCTGTTCACTGGTACACCAATGTTGTTCCAGAACAAATTCATTCACGATAAAATGGCGGAAAAAACGGGCAGGATTGGTAACGAAGCATCCGGGAGAATATACTCTTTCTGAACAATGGGGGAGTGCCATGCATCAGTGTAAATGTCAAAAAATCTGAAATCTTCCATATTTACCGCACATAACTATTCCCTGACTATACGTTTATCCTCTTAATATCCGGAACACACTCTCCAGAACTTATCTCACGATGAGTTTATTGTGATTAAGTAGATGTCATAATTATGGTAGATAGATGATTAAAAGGCTTACGGTTTTTCACTATATTTTTTAATATATGGGTAATATTGATGTCTTATCCAGTAACGATAAGCAGGGCGGCCAGTGACACCACAGGAAACATCAAATGCCAATATATGGCAACTTACCAGCCAGATGATATATTTTCTGCATGAGATTCTGGATATCTTAATACCACTGGCCAGTTCAGTGAGTGTGAATTTTTTATGTTGATGTTCATCAATCCACCTACAAATAATTCGCAATGTATCTGTTGACAGTCCTTTGGGTAAATGTCTTATTTTTTCTGTGTTCGGGATGATCTTGTGAGTTAATAAATCCAGTTCTGATTGATTGAATATCTTCTGACTCTCAAGAAGAGTCTTTTTATGTTTCCATCGTGTAAGCGAATCAACCAGACGTGAGATATGAAATGGTTTTATCAGATAATCTGAAACACCATAATGTAATGAATTTTTAATTGTCGCAGAGTCATCAGCAGCGGAAATTACAATAACATCACTTTTGCAATGAATGTTATGAAGAAAAGGGAGTAAATCAAGTCCGTTATCTTTATTGATATAAAGATCAAGCAAAATCAAGTCAGCCAGTTTTTTATTTTCAGATATAATTTCTTTCGCCTGACCAAGTGATAACGCTATGCCACAGCATTTAAATGCCGGGGTTTGTTCTACAATGCGACGAATCACATCAGCTACTAATATATCGTCATCAATAATTAATACATTGTTCATATTTTCAACCTGGCTTTCCAACATAATGCCTGAATTTATATAAATGTTATATGTTATGAGTTAAAAATAAACCCTGTTGTTACTTATAAAATTTAATTAACTTTACCCAGGCTAGATATACTCTTTAATAATTTTCCGTTAAAATAAAATGTGAAATTATTTCAGGAAAATAATTCCCAGAAGTAATACATTAAATTTTCTTATCATTAGTGCTGTATCATGAATTTTTTAATTAGCAATTGTGCTTTTAAGTACGTTTTGAAAATGAAATATTGCTTATACTAAACATTATAGTAAAAAGAGTGACACCTGATCAACCTACAACAGTGATTACACCAGAGTGTATATCTCTGTATATTTTCTGTGACGAGTACAAAATATCAAGTTAACCCACTCAGATCGTACAGCAGAACCTTGTAATTTCCACGCAACTCACTGATTGGAGATACATCTAATTTTTATTTCCATGGCTGAGATTACTAAGAACGTGTTCTGTTGTATTGTTATCCGTTTTTGTCAAACCATTATCACAGTTCATTCGGATATCTCTGATACTGATCTCCTCAGACCTGCATAATTACAACTTCTGTTGGTTCCGCGTCACCAGGTAATCAACACCCAACTGTTGGTTCTGTCCTTGGACGGGAACACATGTTGGCAGGTAACTCCCATCCAGTGAAGATAAATTTCTCAAAAGGCAACTACTCAGGCAAGTTCTCCTTTATGTTTATGCCTGATAATATTTTCCAGATCGTATAAGGCGTCGATACGTACAGAAGACGTGGCACTCAGACTTACGCATCCCTGCTCTAACTTAACATAGTCTGCTATGATAGCGCTCTCTTTACCAATAAAGCTCGCTTATATATCAAAGATACCTTATTAGGATAAACACAGCTAATAACTTGACAGTGATATCACATAGCACTCACACCAGATAAGTTTTCCGGTTGAGTTTTAGTTTTTGAAAGATTTAATGCTATATTTTCTTTTCCAGTAAATGAACTCGCATTAACTCTGAAGCCATTTGGGCATCGCCTTTTTTGATATACGACAATATCTCTCTCTGTTTTGAAGCAGTATCAAGGAAGTATTGACAATCATTATCCGGTAACGACTCTCTTGTTTTCTCAAAATAAGCGATTAACACATCAGAGAAAACCTGCAGAACACGATTACCACTGGCCTGAAGCAAGAGCAGGTGAAAATCCCGATCATGTTGATCTGCTATTTGTGGATTGTCTGCATTTTCCTCAATCAATCTCAATTCATTTTCAAGTTTGGAGAGCATCGCTGGGAAAATTCGGCGTGTTGCCAGTGGAATGATCGCGCACTCAACTAAAATTCTGGCCTCTGTAAATTCCGAGATATCAAACCCAGATAGATCAAACTGCATCAACAATTGGTCGTTAATACTACTCTGGCCAACGTTTTTTAACAGACTTCCTCTGCGAGGGGCTCGTTCAAGCATTCCCATTTGGACGAGAGTACTAAGTGCCTGACGGACTTTATATCGGGAGGTGTTAAAACGAGTTGCAAGTTCCGTTTCTGTTTCTATACGGCCATCGGCTTTACGATTAGCTTCATCAAGCAAATAATCTTTAATAGATTCAAATAGTTCTTTTCTTTTATCCATAATATACTCTGATTACAGCTCCTATCTATTCATAACTATAAATAATATATTAAATTATATTTCTTTATATACTATCATAACAAATTTATTTATCATGTTTATTCGCACATTATGTGCATGATATTAAGCTATTTGTTGACGAAAGGGATTGGTTATGATGTTATTCGTAATTCAGTTTGCAATAGTACTTACATGCATTGGGATAGGTGGGCGCTTTGGTGGAATCGGCTTAGGGGCGGCGGGGGGATTAGGGCTCGCAATTCTGACTTTTGGTTTTGGAGTCCCGCCTGATTCCCCGCCTATCACTGTCATTTCCATTATTCTTGCTGTTATCACATGTATTGCTATCCTGCAGGCAGCGGGAGGTCTTGATCTTTTCGTGACAATAGCTGAAAAAATACTGCAAAAGAGGCCTGGTGCAATCACGTTTCTTGGGCCAGCAGTTGCTTATCTTTTTACGGCAATATGTGGAACTGGTTATGTCGCTTTTTCCATTTATCCTGTTATTGCTGAAATCGCAGCTGATGCAAGAGTGAGGCCAGAACGCGCCATGTCAATGTCAGTCATTGCCGCCAACTTTGGGCTTATAGCGAGCCCAGTAAGTGCGGTCGTTACAGGAACGATTGCGGTCTTTTCCGGATTACATGTTTCTGCTTTAGATATTTTATTGATTACTGTACCGGGAACTATTTTGGGGTGTCTTGTTGGTTGTTTGTTTGTTTATAAACGGGGCCATGATCTTGAAACGGACCCAGAGTTTCAACGCAGAGTTGCAGAAGGTGAATTTGAGTCAGTAAAAGCTGGGGAACGTACAATCAGTATTATATCTAAAACAGCGAAGAAAGCCCTGATGATTTTTATTTCTGGGATCATTTTGGTTGTTGTTTTAGGCTCTGTTCCAGAATTACGTCCGGTATGGAATACCAGTGCCGGTGTAGAACGGATGAGTATTCCAACAGCATTGCAAATCATCATGTTGACTACAGCATGTATCATTATGATGGTATGTCGGATTTCTCCATCGAAACTTGACTCAGGATCCGTTTTTAAGGCCGGTCTGGTTGGAGTTGTTGCCATATTTGGTCTTTCATGGATGATGAGTTCTTTCTTTGAAGCATGGCAAGATTTATTTAATAACACTTTCAACGATTTTCATAACCCAGTTATATTCGGTGTGATTGTGTTTGTTCTTTCTGCTGTGATTTACAGTCCCGCAGCAACTGCTGTGGCATTATTTCCTGCTGGCGTATTAATGGGATATTCGACTGAGACGCTCATAGCTTTGCTTCCGGTAACGTGCGGATCATTCATTATTCCTGGTGGTGCACAAATTGCTTGCGTGGCGTTTGACAGAACAGGAACAACCAGAGTTGGCAAGTATGTAGTAAATCACAGTTATATGTTACCCGGTCTGATTACCGTTCTGGCTTCAACTATCTTCTGCTTCCTTTTTTCCACTATATTAGTGTAATCAGAGAAGTATTCTTACAGCTGTGTAATATTTTCTTAATCCCCCTTCCTCAAAAACGCTGAAGGGGGCTAATTCGTCATGCCACAGTGTTATCCTCTTCATTTATTCCTTAATGTTACAGAATAACCTGCGCAATTAAGTAGGCAAAAACAACCTGGGAAATGACCATGACGAACCCAGGACGTATATAGCTATGGTTGATAACAAAGCGCCCAATTCTGGTAGTACCAGTTCTGTCAAACGCCACACAACCAATCTGATTCGCTCCGGGTATAATAAAATCACCACAAGTACAGGCAAAAATTGCAATAAGATAAGGTGCAGGAATACCCAGGGTGACTCCTAATGGCATAATCGCAGCTACTGTCGCAGCCGGGCTCATGATCACCAGAGAAAACAAGAATACGATAAAGCCAAACAGCAAAGGCGCATCATTTACAAGATTGCCAAAAACATTGATCAGCTCTGCCTGATAAGCATCAAAAAATGTTGCAGTCATCCACGAAACACCAAGTATTGCCACAACCCCCATCAAACCAGCACGGAACACAGAGCCACTGTTAAATTTATTGCTTGGAACTTTCCCCACAATCATGATCAATAAAGCTGCAGTCAACATAATCATCTGGATGACCATTGGGGTTGATAATCTTTTTCCATCCCACGACGGAAGAAGCTCAGTAAAAGATCCGAGAATAAGGACCAGCACGACTCCTATGGCAAAAATAGCAACCCCTTTTCTTGCACCTGGTGCAGCGACATATTCTTTTTTCTGTTCGGTGTGCATGAACTCATACTCACCTGCTGCAACACGCCTTTGAAATTCAGGATCATCTTCCAGTTCTTTACCACGCTTGTAGACTGAAAAGCTGGTAACAATTGCAGCCATAAAAAACGAAGGAAGGGCAATAGATAATATTTGCCCTAACGTGATCCCTGCATACTCATGAAGTATAGCCAGCATCCCGGCAGTTGCTGCACTCATAGGGCTGGCAGCCACTGCCACACTGGCTGCAATGACCGTTGCAGATAATGCACGTTCTGGACGTACTTTTGCTTCAGCGGCGACTTCAGCAATAACAGGGTATAAGGAGAAAGCGACATAAGTCGTCCCACAAAATAGTGTAAATACTGAAGTTAATATTGGCGCTACAAAGGTTATCGCCTGTGGTTTCTTACGGAGTATCCGTTCTGCGACCCTGACTAAATAATCTAATCCTCCAACAGCTTGTAATATACTGACAGCACTAATAACACAAATAATAATTAACATAGCAGTAATGGAGGGAGAGGAGGGTTTCAGTCCAAAGCCCAAAACCAATATTGCAACCCCTAACCCACCTCCAGCACCAAGCCCCATTCCGCCGTATTTTCCGCCGATTCCAATACAGGCCAGAACAATAAATAGTTGTATAAAAAATAGAGCGTCCATTTTTCAACCTCAAAGATATTCCCGGATATAATATCCGGGGAATCTTAAACATTATAATTCTTAACTATTTTAAAAGTGATTTTGCAATCTCTATTTGTTTTTTGACAGCATCAGGTCCGGTTCCACCATAAGACATCCTGGCCTTAATGCAAGCCTCCAGAGAAATACTTTCATAAATATCTTTTTCTATTTTATTATCAAATGTGGAGAATTCTTCCATAGTAAGCTCTTCTAACATTTTTTTATGTTTAATACAGTAATTTACTGCACTACCAACAATATGGTGAGCTTCTCTGAAAGGAATACCTTTACGGACCAGATAATCGGCCATATCTGTTGCATTCGAGAATCCTCGAGCGGCTGCTGCACGCGTATTTTCGGCAAGGATAACCATTTTTTCGATCATAGGTGCCATTATTCTTAAGCTGGCCTGTAGAGTATCCATTGAGTCATAGACCTGCTCTTTATCCTCGCTCATGTCTGTATTATACGCTAGCGGTATGCCTTTCATAATAGTCAGCATGGCCATCAGATTTCCATACATTCTCCCACCTTTACCACGCATTTTTTCCGCCACATCAGGGTTCTTTTTCTGCGGCATGATGCTGGATCCTGTACAGAAGTCATCAGAAAGTTCAATAAATTTAAAGTCTTGGCTAGAGAATAAAATCAGTTCCTCTGAAAGGCGAGTTAGATGCATAAAACACATCGCTGCTGCCGCGGTGAATTCGACCATATGGTCGCGGTCACTGACAGAATCAATACTATTCTCAGTTGGCTTATCAAAACCAAGTTCACGGGCCGTAAAATTACGATCAATAGGGAATGTCGTACCGGCGAGAGCCGCTGCCCCCAAAGGGCATTCTCCCATCCGTTGATACAGATCTTCAAACCTATTCCAGTCACGACGCAACATCCAGTAATATGCCATAATCCAGTGAGATAAAAGAATGGGCTGACCTGTTTGCAAATGAGTATAGCCTGGCATGATGACATTAATATTGTTTTCTGCTTTGTTAATTATTATTTTTTGCAGGTTGGTAATATCCTCTTGAATTTCACGGATAATTGCTCGCATATGCATTTTAGAATCAACAGTGGTTTGATCATTACGACTTCGCCCCGTGTGGAGTTTACCACCAACAGGGCCAATAATTTCAGTCATCCGTCTTTCAATGGCCATATGAATATCTTCATCTACAGTATCGAAAATGAATTGGCCGTCTTCAATTTCTTTACTTACTTGTCTCAAACCTCTAATAATTGTATTGGCTTCATCCTGTGTGATTATTCCCTGACGTCCTAACATCGTGGCATGAACTATGCTTCCTTGAATATCAAAGGGGCATAGGCGCTGCTCCAGCGTGATAGTTGCATTATATTGTTCAACGAGTTTATTTGTTGGCATATCAAAACGTCCGCCCCATAATTTCGTAGACATCCTCATCCTCCTGCTTATTCATAAGTAATTAGAAAAAATGTACCGGCTGGATTTAATATCAGGTTATAAAATGATGTTGGCAATTGTCAACAAATGCGGCGATTAAATTGACTTATATTGCCATTAGTTTTAATCATTAAATCATAATGTTTGTTAATGTTTTAATGATAAGCATGGAGATATACCTCACGTTTAACATGTTATTTGACGAGAAATATATTTAATAAATTCAATTATGCAAAAACATGAAAACAAGAGTTCAAATGGGTCTTTGATAAAAGTCAAAAATTCTCTCTTTTCTTCTGCGTCAGATAACATCTAAGTTATCAACTCTTGTCTGGCGTCGGTTACTTTACGGTTATGAATTATCTTATCCTAGCGATATTGAATTGATTCAAATAACAGGAAATGGTCGTAGTACAAAGGACAGAAAATGATGTTGATAGAAGTGATGGACAGCACATAAAATTATCGTAGGGTTGGCGGCGATCGTCCGGCAAATGCTATCGACGGTATTAAAACCCTGCACGAAATCGGCTTCGATACCCTCAAACTGAATGGTTGTAAAGAACTGGGGCTATTCGTGAAGCTTTTGGCAATCAGATTGAGTCTGGTCTTGATTTCCACGATTGCACCAGCGTGCTGATAGTGGTTGATAGTGAAAGCACGGATTAAAGAACTGGAACCGTATCGCGCGCTGTTTATTGAAAAGCCGGTGCTGGCGGAGCATGATGATGTGATTAAGCAGTCTGAAGAGTCAGAAACTTACAGTTGTCTTTTAAGAGCACCTGCAGGATTGTTTCTCAGTTTCTGCCTGCTCTGGCATTACCCTATTTTTCCCATGTTGAATACGGATACGCCTGAGGACATTTTGTCTCTGTTGGGCACTCTTTGGCCTCGAGCAGTTACTGTTCGCTTACCGGATATGCCTGCCGTGCAGACCACAGGCTTACCTGGTTATTTGTTTGATCGCGTCCGGGGCCAGCGATGCGAAATAGTACGCTATGTTACCAGTGAGTTATTTGTCGGTGCGCGTCTTTGTAAATAAAGACTGGCGTTCATTGTTATGCATTGATCATTATGGCGAACAATTTACGTTTACGCGTACGTGACTATGTCATCACCCTGGCGGTACCCGTGTTCGTGACCGCCATGCTCTGTATGGCAGCGGTTATACTGTAGCGTTTTATCCTGATATGGGGTCCATCGAGTGTGTTGGCTATACCGATAGAAATTATCTTGTTAGCTTTCGTTCTGACATAACATCATCAAATTAAACGAATTCTATTACACAACAAGGAGTGGGAGGATGAGTAATATCAGTTTGTATTGTTTGCCATATTCAGGTGGTTCTGCCGCTATGTACTATAAATGGCGTAACGTGCTGTCGGACAATATTACTTTGAAGCCTTTAGAACCTGTGGGGAAGGGGAATGAACAGTGATTTTTCCGCGAAAAAAATCCTGACGGGTGAGGATGTCCTGTGTGCGGCCGTTCACCGTATTGAGTGGTTGTTTGAGACATTTTCTTCTGTCTGTTTGTCTTTTTCCGGAGGAAAAGACTCTACTGTGCTGCTCCATCTTACGGCCGATGTGGCTCGCAGGAAGAAACGTCGTTTCTCTGTATTATTCATTGACTGGGAAGCTCAGTACCAGTGCACAATTGCACACATTCTGAAGATGAGGGAGATGTATCGGGATGTGACGGAGACTTTTTACTGGGTGGCACTCCCCCTGACTACGGTAAACGGTGTCTCTCAGTTTCAGCCGGAATGGATATGCTGGGAACCAGGTGTGGAGTGGGTTCGTCAGCCACCAGATGACGCTATTACAGATATGTCGTACTTCCCATTTTATCGGTATGCCATGACGTTTGAAGAATTTGTTCCGGCATTTTCTTCCTGGTTTGCCGGTAACCGGTGTGGAGTGGCAATACTGACTGGTGTTCGTGCTGATGAATCGCTCAATCGCTTTGTGGGACTGGTGTCTCAGCGCAAACTGAGATATGCAGATGATAAACCCTGGACCACAGCGTCACCTGAAGGGTTTTATTACACCTTGTATCCGTTGTATGACTGGAAAGCTCGTGATATATGGATATATAACGCCAGAACCCGAGCTATCTACAATCCCCTGTATGACCTGATGTACCGTGCCGGCGTGCCGTTACGCAACATGCGGGTCTGTGAGCCTTTTGGCCCGGAACAGCGTAAGGGACTGTGGCTTTACCATGTTCTGGAGCCGGAAACCTGGGCCAGGATGTGTGAGCGGGTGTCGGGTGCTGCCAGCGGGGCGCTTTATGCCAATGAGAGCGGTGCCTATTTTGCCCTGCGTAAGCGTATCACGAAGCCACCTCATCATACCTGGCGTAGCTATGCGATGTTCCTGCTGGATGTGATGCCGGAAAGAACGGCAGAACATTACCGTAATAAAATTGCTGTCTACCTGCGCTGGTATCAGACGCGGGGCTTCCCGGATGACATCCCGGATGAACAGGAGAATGACCTGGGGAGCCGGGATATCCCGTCCTGGCGACGTATCTGTAAGACACTCATAAAGAATGATTTCTGGTGTCGGACCCTCTCCTTCAGTCCGAACAAACCCCGGCACTATGAACGTTATCTGCAGCGTATGAAAGAAAGGAGGAAGGAATGGGGGATTCTGTGACACCTGAGGTGGAAGTATTGAGCAACATGATTCGACAGTACTTCAGTCAGGAACGATCTGAAGAAGAGACCATACGAGCCCTTAATCATCTGCGCAGGGTGTTGCATGAGGTCAGCCCTTTTGCACAGGAGCCTGTGGACTGTGTGTTGTGGGTGAAAGCGGATGAGGTGGTGGCCAACGATTACAATCCCAATGTCATGTCTTCCAGTGAAAAAAAACTGCTTAAACATTCACTGGAGCAGGATGGATTCACGCAGCCTGTGGTGGTTTCGGAAGAGAAGGAGCATTATCTGGTAGTGGATGGTTTTCATCGTCAGTTGCTGGGCAGGAAAGCGGATACGAGAAAACGTCTGAAGGGCTGGCTGCCAGTGGCCTGTATTAATCCAGAGAGAAAGGGACAGGCATCACGTATTGCCGCGACCATACGGCATAACCGTGCCAGGGGAAAACACCAGATAACGTCAATGTCTGACATTGTCAGGGACCTTTCGCGTCTGGGCTGGACAGATGAGCGTATTGGCACAGAGTTGGGCATGGATCAGGATGAAGTGCTGAGGCTCAAACAGATTAGCGGGCTGACAGAGCTGTTTCAGGAAGAGAATTTCAGCCCGGCATGGACGGTTCGTTGATATTGTAAAATATGATAGTTGGAGTAGGGGGCAATAGAAGGAGAATATTTATTCCACCTTCTTCCGCGTCGGGATAAATCAAAAGGTATTATCCATTGATTCAGTATCTGGGGGAGAGTAAATAATCTAAAAATAGTATTGCGTTGTGAACTGATATCACTTTTGAATTACAAAGGTATAGGCTCAGTAGCCAGCTTTATAAGTCATTGTCGTAGCAATGAGTATAGAATCATGCTGGCGGGAAGAATAAATATTCATCTACAGATGGAAAACAACGACGAAAAACCTTCAACAAACACAATACGTTCGTTAGCCTGCCCGCAAAGCGGGCAGATCAGGACAAAGAATTCCATAACGATTGTTTTTGTCATCAGAAATTCCATACAAAACCTATAGCTGCATTAAAACCTGCTGCAGGAATAGTTTCATGTGCTGTACGGTAGCGTTTGTCTGTCAGGTTATTGAGTGCCAGGTTAATCCGGTACTGATCCTCGTTACCGAATTCTGTATTTACTGCAAAGTTGAGAGTGGCCCAGCCCGGAACATTTGTTTCGGTACCGTTACTGTCATCTTTTGCACTAGAGGCAGCACGAATAAAAACATCAGAGATTATGTTGGCCTGACCCATCACAAGAGTATGTTTCAGCCCTATACGTCCGTTTATCGCTGGTTCACCTGTATTAGTTGTTTTTAATGTTGAAGTTTCATATTGCCGACGAATTAAATTGCCACTGATATATGGCGAGAAAACCCAGCCATTATATTCTGCACTTATTTCCAGTCCCCATGTTTTTGCCCGATCAATATTGTCATAATAATAGTAGCTACTACGGGAGGAGTTGGTGTTACCATTGCAAACTATACTGCCATCACAGATCAGACTTGCAATATAATCTTTAGCTTCTGAGTAGTAAACTGCGCTGTCAATCAGCCACTGATTACCATTATATCGTGCACCTAATTCAAAGTTATTGGAGTGTTCAGCCTTAAGATCAGGATTTCCGTATGTGACACTGCCGCCCGCAGATGTCTGCATAAAAAGCTGGGAGAGTGTGGGAAATACGTAGCCTTGCGCGAACGCAGCGCGTAACTCCAGGTTATCGAAACCTGAATAGCGCAGGCTTGTAGATGTTACCATTTCGTGATCACTCGCAGACTCTCTGGCAAGAGAGGTATCGCTTATAATGCCTGCGGTATATGATACTCCGTCACCACGCGTCAACTTTGAAGAAAGCCAGTATTGGCGAACTCCCATTGTCCATGTCCAGTGATCGGCGAATTGCCAGTCATTTTGTGCGAATAGTGAGACTGTACTTTGCTCTGACTCATAATAGGAGCGAGTTCGTGTTTCCTTATTAATGAAGCCGGTCAGAGATTTGCTTGAGGTCATGCCACCGGACCTTTGGTTGACCCTGTCTTGTTTGTACTGTGCACCGGTAACAAGTTCATTATTAGCAGGCAGCGAAAAGTGACTCTGCAATGTGACCGCCTGAGTGTATTGCTTATCATGGGTGTCAGTCTTGTTATGAACGGTCAGAGCCTGAATCATCGGACTGGGAACAGGCTGTGTCGTTTTTACTTCGTTGGCAAATTGGCGCTGGATGGTCTGCTCATACGCGTCGAAATGAATTTTTTTTAGATAGTCACCGTCCACGTCTGTGTCATAGAATACCCCAACTTTCTCTCGTTCAAGTTTAGGTATTTTGACACTAAATGCCTCATAACTTCCGTCTGGATCCTCATAGTAAGTTTGTGTCGCGAGTCTGTAGCGATCAAGCGAGAGGCCAAAACGATGGTTTCCGGAGTTATAACCCAACCATACACCCTGACTATTGTTACGATAGTTGGTATTCGGCAGACGTCCATCCGGCGTATCACGATTGCCCTGATCAGAATAACTACCGTTGATGCGATAATCAAATCCACCGATGCTCCCCTGGACCGCGATTGATTCTTCCCAGCCTGCTGTTGCGGAATTATAAACAGCTTTCACAACTCCAGATGCAAGTTTGTTACCTCCCTTTTTGGTGATGAAGTTAACAATACCGCCAATTGCCTGTGAACCGTACAGTACGGAATATGGACCTTTCACTATCTCAACACGCTCCAGCGCAGACTCATCTATCAACAGTCCCACACCATAATTATCTCCGGCGCGCTGATAAGTTACCTCCTGACCATCAATGAGAATTAAAACACGGGAGGATGCTTCGCCACGAATGCGGATTTGTTTACGGCCTGCCAAGGAGTTGTCTGTTATCTCTACTCCGGGGATGTCCTGCAAATTATCGGCTATGGAGGCATTGGTGGAGTTATGCAATGTTTGTTGGTCAATAACCTGTATAGTCGCCGGGCTTTCCCAAAGGTTGCTTGCCGAACGATTCGTGGTCACGACGAGCGTCTCTTCGTTGCTGATTTTTGTTTCTGAAGAAGTTGCGGTTGCAGTAGAAACTATCCCAGAAATGCATAATGACAGAGTGGAAAGGATATAAATTCGACAAGGTATATTATATAACATTTCATCCCTCATTAATACAAAGTACAAATGATTGCTGTAATGATAATTATTTTCATTTATGTTCTCATATATCTATAATTATTGTCATCTTCATAAATTGTAAATATCAAACATTTTTGACCTTAATCATGTTTTTTGATAGATATTTTACGACTGAACATATCCGTCGTTTCCTCTGACTCGTGTCAGTCGGTCTCTGGTTGTATCCACGGACCGCACTCTTGACATAAGAGTGCGGTCCGTGGAAAACGGAGTTGAAAAAATGGTGTCTGAAAGAAGGTACCATCATTGTGATGACAAATACTTTGGCGTGGATAATGTAATTAATTGCTGAAATTGACCGTATATGCGGTAAGACTCATATCAGTATCAGGTCCGGTTAATTGCTGATACTAATATAAACTTTT
>ERZ780060.283-NODE-283-length-19950-cov-6.169339_pt1 | contig 19950 bp, 26 predicted proteins | sample MGYA00511176_ERZ780060 | MGnify/ENA primary metagenome ERZ780060 (study PRJEB29588, sample SAMEA2148374) | human gut metagenome | biome: human gut; feature: human-associated habitat; material: faeces | place: Denmark | collected 2008/2010 ... | reverse complement strand
GCGTGTAGGGATCAGCGGAGGCCATCAGCTCCTCCAGCGTATATTTGTGGTTCAGGTAAATATCCCCCATCACGCAGTTCTGCACATAATCCTGGAAAAGATTGGCGATTTCCGGATTCCGGGACAAAAAGTCGGTGCTTTTTGATACCAGTTCTGCGCCAAACAGCATCCCCGTTTTGCTGTAGATGACACTGTCCGGCTGGGTGAATATCATCTCGTAACTGGCCACCATTGCATGCCCGATACGGGTCGTCAGTGAAAGTGGCATCGCCAGTCCGACCGGCACATTATCCACCCGGTGAACCTGGACCAGGTCACTGTTATCAATAATCTGCACCGATGTGCGGACATTAACCAGCAGGCTGATAAGCACAAACACGGCCACCCAGCCCAGCAAATCCATCACGTTGTGCCGCTGTACCCACATCACGGCCACCGCGAGAACAGACAATGTGAGCGCAATTTTTTCAATGGAATCCCACGTCCTGGTTCCCATAAAGGCGGCAATGGCGTTCAGGTTATTCCGCAACCACTTACCACCGGCAATCACATAAACTTCATTCACAGCGTGCTTCCTCCGAAGTGATAGTTGTTCTGGTAACGGCTGAGCATGCGGGCGGAAAGCTGCTGACGCATGTAGCTCATCTGACGATCGACGACCAGCAGCGCATCCTGCTGTACCTGCACCTGTGACTGAAACGCCGCAATCTGCCGGGTGGCATCATTCATGTTGTCGTTAATATGCCCGATAACCGCTTCGTCATAATTTCCCGTGGCCACCATCGCCCGGGCCTGCTGTATCAGCTCCTGAATGTACTGCAGCAGGATGTCGTAACCGATATAGTCCGTCAGCTGGTAAATCATGCTGTTGGAAACACCGAGCATCTGCGGGTCAACTAGGTATTTGAAGACGGGGATGGTGGTACTGGAAATAAAGCCTTTTTCCTTGTCATCCAGAGGCGTGTCACTGACCGCCTTGTTCTGAATGCTGGCCAGAAGTTTAGTAATCTGAGACTTCAGTGCATTATCCCGGCTGATGGTCACCGGTGTGTCTGCCACCACGTTCAGGCATTTATCAGAATCGTTGCAGTGATAAATTTTTGCTGTGCCGCCTTCCATCATGGCCCGGATAATTGAGCGGTCAGTGGTTCTGGCTGACAGCGGTGTGATTTCGCCGTTGGGACCAAACACCAGTGAGCCGGTCAGCGTCATCACAAATTCTTTCAGCTCTTTGTTGCCGTCAAACATTCTGTTTTTGGAAAGCGCATTCCACATGATGTTGATGTTTTTGGTCACCCGCTCCTTATCCTTGTCGCTGGCTTTATCCCTGACGCTGTCAGATTTCCCGCCAACGGTACATCCCTGCCGGGAAGCCGCCCAGTCAGCAAAAATATTGCTCTCACCGGCAATGTCCTGACAGACTTTCTGCTGGGACACCTGCGTCCGGGGGAAGAGCCCGCCGATAATCCCCTGTGCCGCCTGGCAGGAACTGAGGTTCATACTGTTAATGTCGCTTGCCATTTTCTGCAGGAAGTCTTTTGCGGTTTTGATTTCCGGCACCGTTGTCTGCAGGGCAAGGTCAAAAAAGTAACCGGCAGCATTGCTCATAATCTGCTTAACAAAACGCTGCAGCTGCTCGCCATTAATAAAACTGAACGAGCCGAGATAGGCGTCGATGCCGCCACATCCGGCATTGATATCCGGCAGCGTCATGGAAATCAGCTGAACATTTTTGACCTGAGTACGGGCATACAGGGAGCCACCGTAAGCATAACCGGCGGCCTGCCCCTGCCAGACGCCCGGCTGTGTGGTATTGGAAGCAAACCCCAGCTTATTAAAGAACTGATTCATGTCGCTGTTGACGTCTGCAACTGCAGTAAATGACATGAAGCTCAGGCAGCTCCACAACAATAAAGCTGGAATGCAATTACGATTTCTGCATAATTTATGTTTAAGATTTGGGAATAAAAACAGACTCATAAACGGTCCTCTGTCAGAAAACACTGTGTTTATTGAAATTGATTGAAAACCATGAAATTACTGTTAAAAAAAGCGCTTAATTACTTAGACAATAAAGATGTTCAGGACAGTTTACGAAACATATTCAGAGACATATTAACTGGAACATCACTGATAACTCTCATTACAGCATCCGCAATATGGATCGTTAGAGTATATGATGTTGCAGGCTGGTTCCTAATTCTTCCCCATGCATTTTTTGGCACTATTATTTTTATGTGGTGCTGTTTTTGCATTCAGTCAACATCAGAGAAATTATTTTCCTTAAAGAAAAAAAGAAACCGAATTTGTGTCGCAATCTTCATACTGTCATTTCAGGTAGTAACTATTTACAGCATTTTAAATGTAATCATGAAGTAAATAATGTTGTGTAATATCCCCACGAGAGCCCCCATCCACTTAACACCAGAGGAATAAGCAACCAGAACTCTGACACAATATTCCAAAATCCAGCTTTCACCCGCCCCTCATTTAGATCCCTCTGAACCCATCCGGTCAGATAGCCATTCCAGAACTGAACGATGAGGAACGTTCCAGCTATTACATAAGGGGGCCAGAGCCATGCCCGCATCATCATAATCGCAGAACACTGCAGAAGGACAGAAATAATAACGCCAGGAATAACTATCTGAGAGTGTATTTCATGATTTCCTGATACTCCCACAGTGGCGGAAAAAACAGTGACAACCAGCATTATAATAATAAACAAAAAAAGAAATCCGGCATTCCTGAATGAAAGAATCTCTGTACTGTCCAGGTGATATTTTATTGCTGGCCATTCAGCCCAGAGAAGATACCCTCCAAAAACAATAACACTCAGTAGAGAAATACAACTTACGCTTTGTTTAAAATGGTATTTTCTTATCTGCTGACAAACCATACCCCCCCCTGATTTCATTGCGTGATTTTATTTGCATACATCTGCAGAACGGTATCCATCCGCGCCATAAAACCGGCAGCATCCGTTGCCCCCTGTAAAAGCGGCAATGCCTCAAGCGTGTTGACGTTGACCAGGAAGGTGGTCGGTGTGGCCACCGGGATATTCGGGAAGAAGGTCTGCATCACGTCCGGTGGCACCGGTAATGCTTCCGGGAAGGCGGTATCCCCCTGACCATCCAGGGAGGAGGGAAAAACGGAAAAGCCGTACTGCTGTGCCAGCTGTTTCAGTACCGGGTCAAACTGGTGACAGTAAGGGCAATGCCCCTGCATAAACAGCACGACCTTCCAGTCGGCCAGGTTAACCTGCCTGCCGTTGCTGAGGCGGAACCAGCGGGGTGCCAGCTTTTCTGTCCTGGCTGACGTGCCTGCTGCCGGTTGTGCTGGCAGCGCGGCCATACCCTGCGGATTCCAGAGTCGTTCAATTTCATCCCGGGTGGAGGCCTGCACACCTGTGGCCATCATCAACAGAATAACCGGCAGTAATTTAGTGAGAGACATGTCCGCCCTCCTGCTGCCCTTCCATCATGGCCTGTTGCCTGGCTTCCAGTGCCTCACGCTCTTCCCGGCTGACACGGGCAATCCATGCATCCAGCACCTGGTATGCGCCGAACAGCACAAGGATGGCCGCAATCAGCTCCGCCAGAAAAAAAGCCATCCAGGGTTTGCTGTAAACAAGACGGGCGACGATATGAAACCAGACACCCAGGGAAAATACCCACATTCCCGTAATATCAAGCCGGGGTAAAGAGAATCTGCGTTTACTTATCATGTTAAACTCCGGTTATTATTTACATGAGAGTATTTATGTCTGTAATATTCGCGCTTGTGTGATATTAATCAGATCAACCTCATTATTTTGTATGGTTTTTATTACCGTTTATATGACTTAGCCTGCCATAAACCCCCTTATAAAAAACCACATCATTCCGGACCATACTGATGACAACATAATACAGATAAATATTCTTCTGAACCTGTCGAAGCTCGTAACGTTCGGTAATGATCCAATAACCATTGGAACAACCATTGCTGCGCCCTGATTCATAATTGCACCACACAGAAACCAGAGACTGGCGGTAAGCACATATAAACACGCGATATTAACAACAAGGAAAACCAGTGAGCTCAGGAGAAACATTTTCCTGTCATTACGCTCAGAAAAGAAATAACCGACAATAATGACAAACATTAACAGAACAACACCTGTAAACATTTTCAAATAATCTTCACTCATAAATCAAATCCGCGATTAAAAATTTGGTTTAAAATCTTCAGAAACGTTCAGGAATTGTTTTGCCAGGTCGTCCTGCGAAATAAAACCGTATGATAACGGGCGAACACTGCCCTGTTTCGGGTCAACCAGCATCATGGCCGGGAAATATTTCACGCCGAGGCGCTGCGCCTGCCCCTGGTCAGTCCGGGAATCCGGCAACAGCGGATTAATCACGCCATCCACGGAAACGGGAATAACACTCAGACCATACGTATCCCGGAAGCCATTAATGACCTGCGCCAGCTGCCCGTCGATGGGGTCCTGCCCCCGGTAAAAGAACATGATGCCGTAGTGTTCAGCCAGTTTCGCAATGGCCTGTCGCTGTTGCACCTGGTCTGCCGCCAGCTGGTTCCGGACCGTGCCGTTGTAATGGCTGTACTGCAGGTTATAGTCCAGTTCGGGATGCGCCAGCATGGCTTTTTTGGCGCTCATGGTGAAAAGCCCGGCCTGCTGAGTCCAGTAATTCTGCAGCCGGAAATATTTCACAAAATTATCCACGCCAGGATACAGAATAGCTTCGTACAGCGCCCGCTTTGTTGCCGTCTGCAGTGCGGCCAGTTTCTGCATAATGTCCGGCTCCTGACGGGGGGCTGCAGGTACTGGTTTATTTTCTTTTTCCTTCGGATTTATTTTCTCGTTATACCACTGCCAGCCTGCATCTTTTCCTGACGCCGGAAAAATAAAGCAGCAGAGTAACAGTGGCAGTAATGCTTTATTCATCTTCATTCCTTTCATCACTTTTTCTTTCATCAGGTTTCTGCAGGTCAGTCAGGGCAGAAAAACAAAAATACAGAATAAACAGGAGCACACCGGAGTAAAAAATAACGAAAGCAGCAGCAAGTATCTCACCTGCAGTGGTTTCTTTTACCGTATCCCACGACCAGATAATTACCGGGGAAATGACAATCGCTGTAATCAAAAGCCGGATAAGAAAATCAATAAAACGGTTCGACGTGAATATGACTTTCATCATTTTCCCCGGTTATTTTCCCTACCTTACTGTCCTGCCTGTTTCAGCTGGTCAGCAATCTGCTCTTTCACTTTCTGCGTCAGAACACCACTGTCCGGGATTTTCTGGTTATTCATCAGGTCTTCGTAGAAGTTAGTGAAATCCAGTCTGTCGAACTGAATTTTCTGCAGCTCATCAACCGTAATCCCCCGACAGTCAGGATGCTTCGCACTGCCAAAACTGATACGCAGCTGTCCGTTGCGCCCCTGCTGCTGGACTATCTGCGCCAGCTTCGAATCAAACTGACAGTAACTGCGTTTTTTCTCCAGGCAGACACCCAGCACTTTCTTCGAACAGAACTCTCCGACACTGACGGTCAGTTTGTTTGATTTTGCTTTAGCCAGGGCTTTTTCATCACTGCTGCATTTGGCCAGCCCGATATCCTGTCCCCAGCCGCCGTCCTTACAGCAGTTGCTGTATCCGGCTGCAGCCTTCTTACAAAATTTCGCCTGACCGGTGAAAGCACGGACATCCACCCCGTTCAGCGCCGCAACATCCTTACCTGCAGCGGCCAGTGCTGCCAGCTGAGAAACAGCTTCAGCAAAATCATTACTCTTCCCGCTCTGAGCCTTATCGCATTCGCCATCGAGACAGAAGACGTCTCCCCCACAGACCATCACTTTCCCGGATGTTTTTGACTCGCAGGAGTAGGTGGCATATTCATGCAGACAGGCACCTTCTTCGGAGTAAAAGGCGCACTGGTGTGACACCAGGGTACAGGCTGGATTGTCGGTGTAGGTCTGACAGGTTCCCTTGTCTGCTGACTGTGTGACATACGTGTCCCGGTATGCCCAGCAGCTCTGGTACATGCTGTATGACTGACCGTCTTTCACCAGCGTCCTGTTCCCGCCAGCCTCCGTACATTCTGTTTTTGTCAGTTTCCCCAGCTCCTTGCTGAACGGGCAGCTTTCAGACCAGACAACATACGGGGTGTACGAGGCTTTTTTTACCCTGACAACCAGACGCAGCTTCATTGCCGTATGACGTTTGAATTTTGTATTCCCGACCCGGACGGGGTGAGATGACGTAAAAGCCACACCGGCAGTCAGTGTTTTCTGTACTGGTGTAAATGAGGCATCTGCTGAGTATTTGGCATTCCAGCTCAGTGGGGTTCCCAGTACTGTAATTGTCATAGGTACACTCTTCTGCAGGTAAGTACGACTCCAGCTGTAATGCGCATCGACAATTTCACCGGTAACGGGAGAGGTAATGGAGACAACATACTGACCATTCACTTCACGTGCAGGTAGCTGACTCATTTCATACCCCAGCGTCCGGGTTTCCCATGTGGTACTCCCCTGCAGCTCCATACGGGCAGTTCGTGTGCAGTACTGCTCCACCTGTAAATCCCGCTCACAGGTGTAATTCGTGTATTCACTCCGGCTAATCTCCTGCGCACTGCACTGCTGCCCGGTGTTTCCCACAATGCTGTCAGCCCGGTTCACCACATCCCTGCCGGTCTGGATAAACGGTGCATCCGGTGAAAGAATGTCTTTCGGCTTGTTCATGAATGACTCTGTGATGGTTTTTCCGGTTTCACCGGTCGCCCATTCCGTGGTGCCGTCATTTTTCAGGCCGCCATCCCCGCCGGCAGTCACGCCACCGTAGTATTTTGTCTCGTCCGGATTCGCGTTATAGCCGGGGATACTCTCCTGTGGCTTAAAGCCCTGAATACTGCTGCTTCCCTGTCCTTTGATCTGGTGAGCAAAATCAGAGCCGGCCCGGTAATCACTGTTGCTGTCAGCCTGTGCCATGTCGGCAACCAGAGCCAGTATCAGAGGTAAAATACGTTTCATTTCCCGGAATCTCCTTTCCCTGCCAGTAAATCATGAGCCACCTGCCGGCAGTCACCCGTGGCGGCCACTTTCTCCAGCGCCTGGCCGACCCGCAGGTTTCCCCGGATGATGTCGTATCCCTGACTGCAGAACACCACCAGTGCCGGTACACTGCGAATGCCGTACTGTGAAAACAGCGTCGGGTCGATCTGAACACCATCAGTCGCGCCGTCTTTCACCAGGGACAGCACGGCTTCAGCGGTGGTCTTCAGGTCATTGTTCACCATGCCCCGCAGTGTGGCGGGTATACCGTAGTGCCGGGTTTCGCCCAGCATTCGTTTCAGCCCCTCTTCGGGAATGGAAAACGACACAAAATACAGAGCACCCTGCCGGGGTTTCCCGTCCTGCGAAGCCTGCTGTTTACGAACCAGCTCATCCAGGAAATGGTTATCTGAACGCTGAAGGGGGTTTTCCAGCACCTGCTTCTCCGCCCAGGCTTTCAGCTGATGGTCAGGTTTTTCACGCAGTTGTCTGCTTAAATTTTCCTGCTGCTTCAGGAACTGGCGGTTTTCAGGAGTGTTCACGTTTTCTGACGCCATAACCGCCCCGTTCAGCATCATCAGCAGTGCTGCCAGAGATTTCATACTCAGCTTCATCATTCACCTCACAGGAAGACACAGTTACGTTTACGCCACATCAGGTAGCCGAAGTTTTTCTTTGTATTGGGCGGATTTTTCCCGGTTTCCCAGCGGGTCACACTGCGCCCGAACGGGTGGCACTGTCCGCTGTCCGGGTACATATTCACCATCTGGTAACGCCAGCGTTCTTTGGGCAGGATTGGGGACGGATATTCATTACAGACGGCGTTATTTTTCCCGATGGTTTCCATAATCATGCCCTGACGGTGCAGCTTGAACGCCATGCGTTCACTGACCAGCAGGGAGGACTGCAACGGACTGGACTCATTACTCACCCAGCCATTGAACGGGTACATACTGCCCTGCGAACCGGCACACCAGAACAGAACATCGAGAGGCATATTAAAGGCGCTGGCAATGGCATCTGCTGCACAGGCCCCCTGTGCTATCGGATTGGCAAAGATGACAGCTTCCGGATTGAGAATGGTGGTCAGGCTGCTGTCCGTCCAGGTGGGGTCGATTTCAGAAAGATAAGCGATATCCAGGTCACCACCTTCCAGACAGCCCAGCGATGTGATGATGTTAAGCCAGTACGTCAGCGGGTATTTGTACCAGTGAACGTGATAGAACGCCCCGTTCACCTGCTTCTCATCCTTTTTCGCCGTTCCCTGTGCCGTTTTACCAAAAGCCGGCAGGCTGAAGCCCAGGTTAACCATGCATCCCGGTGATCGGGTGACGTCCGTCAGCGCCATCGGCTCCCAGTAACCAATGGCCAGCCCGATACGCCTGAACAGCGGCGGCGGTGCCGGACAAATCTGAATGGGCATCGACGGGTTCGCCGTGTCGGGGACCTTACCCTGACTGACTTTGATACTGCCCAGCGAGAGCGGGAAAATACAGCTCCAGCAGATATCCGTGATCGGGTTTACAAAACGCCCCTCACAGGCAGAATCCGCAGACGCTGCAGGGACATGACCGGCGAGAAGGAATAACATCAGCAGCCACAGGCTTCGCTTCATTTTCTGCCCTCCTCTGCCGGAATAAATTCCACCTTCAGGAAGCGATCGCCGGGAACGGCGCTCACCCGTGCCGGGACCTGATCAATGCCGAGGCGCTGGCAGAGCACACCGTTCTGGTCAAAGTAAACACGGCTGTCCAGAGACTTCTGCATCTCCGGGATACTGCCCTGCACGAGGATAATTTTGCTCTCCAGTGTGGGCGGCGTCTGGCGTTTCATCCAGGCCACCTGCGCCGGATCATCGCCATTGATGAAATACAGCGTCTGGTTAAAAGGAACATACTGCAGCGGATTCATCACTTCACCCTGACGGGCAAACACCCGCCCTTCGTTATCCCGGATATCCGCAGCCAGTCTGACGGACGGGTCAAACAACCGGCTGCCGTATTTCTCCGTGCGTCCGATACCGGGCACGGCAGGGGGCCGCAGACTGTTGCGGCTCACCCGCTCCTTAAAGGCATCCATTTTCCGGCCCATCTCACCGGACTGCTCCAGTGCCGTCAGGCGCTGCATGATCACCGTCAGCATGTCCGGCTCCTTTACCGGCCACAGATCGCCCCAGGTACCAAGATCGGCGGCGGCCACACTCTGCCCCCATATCAGCAGGGCAATCAGCCCCCGGCATCTCATGGTTCCGCCCTCATTCGCCGGGCGATATCCTGCTGGATTTCCCGGGTGATATCCGGTGCCCCCTGTACCACGGCAGGCGACACCAGAATGACCGCGTTGTGTTTCTGCTGCCACGCCTGCAGGCTGGCCTCCAGTGCCGTGTTAAAACGCGCTGAAAGGGCTTTTGACTGTGCTTCTGACAGTTGTTTCTGACTGGCGCTGTCAAAAAACGCATCCACGGTCTGTTTCATATTGAAGGTGACTGTCACCGGTGCGTTCAGTCTGACAATGCCGTAACTGACGGCTGCGTTCAGTAACACCATTGCCAGGCATCCCGGCACCGCCCACCACCAGTGGCTGCGTCGACGGGCTGTCACATCAGTCGTTTTTTGCGTTGTGGTCATGCAACACTCCTGTATTTCTCATGTTCTTCCAGCCAGGCTTCCAGCGAAGCCATCTCCGGCCCTGACTTCTTCCACGCCAGCTGCCACACCGCCTCATGAATACTCAGCCCCTCTTTACGTTTCTGCTGCACAAACTCAAAATCCGGGCCGTCAGAGCTGTACATGGCGCGGCTTAACGGGTCCACAAACAGACGGTGCCAGGAGGAATGGTTTTCCACCTGCAGCAGGAAGGAACTGAACCACTGATCTTTGGCCGCACCGAACTTACCAATCATGTCACGCTGCAGTGGCAGGAACTGGTCCGGATACAGCTGGTTGTATTTCGCGAACTCCTTCGCACTCTGTTTGAGGATAATTTTGTAGGAGGAGTTACCCCATGCCGCGCGGGCAGCACTGGAGGCCTTGTCAGAGTCAAAGTCGACGATGTTCTGTGTGATGGTGATATAGGCACCGGTATGACGGCGGGCGGTACGGTAACCTTTCTCAATAAACTCACCGACCTTGTGATTTTTGAAGTCCAGCAGACGCCATCCCTCATCAATGACGTTCAGTTTTTTGAGGTTACGCGGCGTGCGGTACATCCTGTTCTCGATGTAAATAATGAGGCTGAACATCACCGCAACCAGCAGTGACGGACGGTCTTCCAGTCCGCCCAGCTCCAGCACCACCATTTTCGCATCATCCCGCAGGGACGGCTCATCAGAGTTAAAATACCGGCCGTAAGTGCCGCCGGCGGTATATTGATCCAGCAGGACAATCATTTCATCCAGACGGCTGCGGATGGTCGGTGACTCAACATACTGGTCGTTATCACGGGCGTTTTTCAGGAAATCCACCACATCATCGATGCGCGCCCTGTTCTTTTTAGCCAGCCAGGAGGCCCTGACCGCCTGCAGCAGCAGACCTTCATGCACTTCATCCAGGTTACCGTTGGGGCTGGCCATCACCGACAACTGGTCACGGACACGCTCCGCTGACTGGTCAATATCGGTGATGTTCGCAAACGGGTTAAAACGCAGGGTTTCACCGTCCAGATATACGCCCCCCATGTTCTCACACAGGGACTTGTAGCCATCCCCCATGTCGAACACCACGGCAAAGCCCCCGGAGTCCAGCACGCTGCGGATAAGTGGCTGTATCAGCCCGGTTTTACCGGCCCCGGAGGTGCCACAGACCGCCATGTTGTAGTTGGTGTTATTCATCCCCCGGAAGAAAATATCGATAAACGCCAGCTGGTTACGGTAGGTGGGTGCCAACAAACCTGCCGGTGTCAGGGGGTTATCCGCCACTAACGGCATCAGGTTGGCAACATTAAAGCTCTCTGCGCGCTGAACCACTCCGGCCTCTTTCAGTTGTTTAAACAACCCTTTCCCGGCCATAAAGGGCAGACAGGTCAGGAAATTGCGCATGTGGTTAAAGCGCGGTGAAATCAGCTCAAAACCGTTTTTACGGAAGCTGTTCAGGATGTCCTGCTCCACTTCCAGCGCAGTTTCATTATTGTCCTTGCAGAATGCTGTGATGTTGAGGAAGTAGGACACGACAGAGGACTGACCGGAGCCCAGCCGCTGACGCAGTTCCCCCCACTCCTTCGCCTCTTTCTCCACGGATGGAAACCATTTGGCATAGGAGGTCTTCGACTTTTTCTCCAGGTCCATGTACTTCAGGTTGGCTTCGCTGTGGGTTTTCACCTGGTCTTCCACCACCAGAGTCAGCGTCAGGATGAACGGACAGGAGATGGACAGTTCCGGATTAAGCAGGTTGCTGTAGTTGTCGGCCATGTTCCACAGGAAGGCGATTTCCGGGTTACGGGCCAGATGGAAATTCAGGATGCGGGCCGTACTGTTCCTGCCATTCTCACGCAGGCCCAGCGTCAGGTAATCAGCCCGGACTTTCAGATCAAAACTGTCCTCCACACACTGATAATTCAGATCAGAATACGGGTCCAGCTGACGTCTTTTCGGGTACAGGGAGTCCGGATTATGGTTAATCATCTCCCCGACAATATCAATAAAGGCCTGTGCATCCACCGTCTGTGTGGTGATACTGGCACCCTGTAACGACGCCCGGATGATTTTCACCAGGTTTTCCATTTCCAGAATGTCGGCCCGGCTTTTTTTCTTCGAGGGAGAACAGTACGAGATAAATACCCGGTAATGGCGCAGGGTCAGGGGCAGATTCATCCCCTCCGGCAGCGGAAACTGTGTCGCTGCCGCTTTCATATAATAGGCCCGGGTAATGGCGTTAAACCGTTCAGCCTGTTCACCTGACCAGGAGAACTCACGCAGCCCGTATTCAATCCTGTCACCAACCAGCTGACTGGACATCAGATGGATACACAACGGAATACCGCGCGGCAGTTTGGTGCGCAGCATGTGATCGAGGGCCTCCACAATGGACTCATTCGCCCCATTGATGGGAATGGCTTCCAGCATAAAGCCCATCGTGGTGTCATTCATGAACAGACCGGATTCCTGGTTGTAATCACGGTACGGCAGCAGACGGCTAAACTGCGGGAAGCTCATTTCGCCCAGAACTTCATTGGCCTTTGCGGATTCGTCAGGCAGTTTCAGTGCTGTGACGAGGGAGTTAACCGCCTGAGTGACGGCCTCAAGTGGGTTATTCACATGAATTCCTTAGTTGAAAAATAAAGCGAGAAATGCGGTAGCCATGAAGGGAATACCTGTAATTAACGCGCCATTTCCCGGCGCATATACAAAGATTTCTTTTTTCTGAATGTCCACTCATGTTCATCCGGAATTAAATCAATATGTTCTGCGGCTGAATTATGCATAATGTTTTCTCTGTCTTTCCTGATACGCCTGACATTCAACGCACAACGTCACACCGGGAAATATTTTCCGCCGGGCTTCCGGAATAGGATTTCCGCATGCTTCACAGAGATAAACAGGAATACCATGAGCATTTATTTTCTGGCGTATCCGGTTTATTCCTGTCATGGTCAGTTGTTCTGTCACTGAATATGCTTCATCGGCTTCATCACTCACGGAATATTCCTCCCGACATGTTCTGACACGCTACCGCCCATCCCTTTTCACGCACAGGGCACTCGTTTTACAGGCAGATTTTGAATACAGAAAGCCCGCCGGCATTGCCGGCTGATATACAACTTCAGGGCCAGTTAATTAATACGTGGTTTTCCCCACGCAGACGGTTTAATAACAAAAAACACGCTGAATGGCTGATGATAAACATCCTGGTTATCAATATAAGGCGCTATCCATAATGCTGCCGTCTGCTCACCCGTTCTTAGCGGACGGGGAGGTGTTACCGGTGCAACTGAACTGACCGGAACGACCGTTTTAACTTCCCGGGCAGCGGTAAACAGCGGGCGTGGTGCCAGCAGTTTCTGCTCCGGATGTGCTGTCACCGCAGGTCTGCTGCCGGACGGAGTGGTCGCGGTGACGGTCTGCACCGGCATTGTCCGGAAGTTCCCTTCAGCCAGGCGCGGCAGTGATGCCGCAACCGGCTTTGCTTCTGAGGACTGCTCCAGTTTTTTGGCCTTCTCATTGGCCTGCTCCATCGTCATACAGGTATCGGATGTGGTGGCGTTACACTCAAATTCCGTACTGGTTCCGGCACAGCCGGAAAGTAATAAGGTTCCCAGCAGAGGAATAAATAAAGAAATCTGTTTCATTGTCCCTCACTTTTCTCATCGCAGTTCACAAAATCCTTCTTCAAATCCCTGACCGTACAGGTTTTTACAATGTCAGGATTTTCAAAAACCGTACTCCGTGATGATTTATAAACATATGCCACAATGCGTTTTCCCTCCGCATCAGGTTCTGGTGCACTGACTTCACATAACGGAGGTGTTATTCCTGACTCATACAGCACCGGATAATTTATTTTTTTGACGCTGCCATCAGAAACCAGCTTATTCATCGAAGGGTTCCTTATATTTCTGAATTCTTCATCACACCGACAGCAGTCATATTAAAATTGTCCGGCAATGACTCAGAACCGAATTTCTCCGGTGCAGGAAGTACGATTCTTGTGGCGCAGTTACTGAGAACAGCATGAATAAAATCATCTGACACGGTTTTACCCGGCACAGAGAGGGCTGTAATAATATTAATATTACGCATGTTCATTTTTATCTCCGTTGTTTCTGTTTGTTCTGTCATCAGGAAGATAAACAGGGCATTTCCTGATTTTTCCCTGCAGGGAAGCGTCTTCCGTATAAACGTCCTTCAGATATTCATCTGCGGTTACCACCCGGATACATTTCATTTTTCCGGGCAGCACCGGATATTTCCCGGTGATCGCTGCCAGCGAGACATACATCAGTGCCAGTGTTGCCCATAATGCGGTGACCAGTTGCATCAGTGACCGGTCAGTCTCCCTGACATAATCTGCAGCATCAGCCGCGCGGTAATGGCAGATATCCTGTATTTCTGATCTGCCTGAAGAATCGGAGGAAGAAAACCAGCATTCACTGACCGGGAACTGTCCGGCAGGTGCTGTTTGTCTTACGAAGTTAATCTCCTTAACCAGTAATGTCCCCGGCGTGGTGTTGTCCTTCCATAAAACAAACAGAGCCATCAGGGCCATTGTGGCCAGTGGCAGAATGACGGTGTACTTCAGACACCAGAACAGTCCTCGCAGAACCCGGGCGACAACATACCGGGCGGCATGGCACGCCTGACGGGACGACATATTATTTGCCATCGTTGCCCCCTCCCTGGCTGCCGGACATAAACTGCTGCGGATTCAGGTTGCCCAGCTGCTTCAGCATCTGGTCAGTATTAAAGCCGTTAAGATGACTTTCAGCTGATGGCGGAACAGAAACCGGACTTTCCGGATTGTCTTCTTCTGCTCTGTTCTGCGTGCGCTCCAGCGCCATCTCTTCCACAGTTTTCAGCTGGAAGCCGTCCTGGAACACCACGGTCACTTCGTTGCCCGCACCAATCGGTATCACCGGGTGATACTGTTCGGCACGTTTGATGTAGTAGTCACTGAGCGTCTGTGCGGCTTTCGATGCGCCGCCACCGATACCCATTTTAAGGACATCGCCGGCCCCGTAAGCAGCAGTGGCACCCAGCCCAACTGCCGGCTGGGAGGCGCGCTCCATTCCCTGACCGATACCGTCAACAAATCCCGCGCCCCATGCCCAGCCGAGGATTTTGCCGTTACGCATCACCACTTCGCCCTTGATACCGTTTTTACCCCGGAAGCTGACATGCCCCTTAATCGGCATATCAATAGTTTTGCCATCCTTCAGGCAGCTGATATTGCGGGTGCGTACAATGGCACGTTCACTGGACACATCCCCCCAGGCTTCCAGCCCCACAAAACATCCCGTTGCGTCATACGTCTTGCTGTTCGGCATTTCCACCAGACCGGTGATACGCAGCTGCATCGGCACCGTGGATTCATTACCGGTGACTGAGGCATTGGCATCCGCCCCTTCAATCAGCATGGCTTTCGCAAAACTTCCTGACGGAATGTACGGCAACGATGGTCCCTGTTTTCCCTCATTACGGGTAAACACCTTACGCTGTATCCGGTTAGGCACCGGTAAAGACTGGTACGTCACCTGCGGTGGTGGCGTGACACCATTCCCGGGATAAAACGCCGTCGGCGGTGGAACAGCAACGCTGCCCTGCGGCGGGAAGGATACGGGGCTGTTTCCTGGCTGTGGTTCGCCTTCCGGGCCGGGCGGTGAGGCTGGCGTCTGCGGTACAGGCTCACCGGTCGCGGTGACGGGATTTGCACCCAGGGCTTTCACCTGCTCTGCCAGGGCAGCATTGTCCTGTCCCAGCTTTTCAATACGACGCTGGTCATCACCGCGCTGTTTGTTCAGGACATCCAGTTCACGACGAATTTCCTCATACTGCTTCTGCATCTGCGCTGCCGTCACCTGCATCTCTGTGGTGGCATGCTGACGCACCTTGTCATCAAAGGTCGTATCCACCACACCGGTCATATCCGGCACAGGCTCCTGTTCAGCCACGGCCTCACCGTTTCCGGACATATCCACATCAGACAGATACAGTGCACCACCAATCGCGGAGGCCGCACCGACAACCACAATCCCCAGCCACAGGTACTGCTTGCGTTTCACAATAGTGTTGATACTGGCCATCAGTTGCCCTCCCCGTCACGGATGACATACACATCCATGCGCGCACCTGCCAGTAACTGGCTGGCAGGCTGGCTGAACATCACGGCACGGGTTCCCGGCTGCCAGAAATCACTTTCCCGGATATTCAGGGCAGACAGTGTTTTATTTTCCACGGCAAAGCGGACCATCTTCAGGTGATTCCCCATCCATACGGCATCCGCCACTGAAGACAGCCCCGCCGGGGCCTGCAGGGTTTCCTTTGTCACCGGGACCTGATACCAACCTGCGGGTAATTTTCCGCCACGAACGGCCTGGCTGATGGTCACAAGCAGAGATTCGTAAGGCGTGGACGTTTCCCACGCGCCGGCTTCTTCTCCGGTTCCGCGCAGGTCACTGACCAGCTGAATGGTACGCCCCGCGCCTTCACGGGGAACGGCCTGAATGGAAAGATTCAGACCACGTTCTGTTTCCAGAATGAACGTAAAAGGCTTTTTGTTGACGGTGGCCACCACCACACCGCCGGAGGCGGTCTGCTCATTATTGGTCAGGGCACCATCCAGACTGTTCACGGCGATAATCCGGTCACCAGGAACGGTAAACAGATTCGGACTGGTATTGCTGATGGCAATACTGGCCTGACCACCGTTCACCATTGGCACCACGGTGGGTGCCAGCGTGCCGTTTGCGGCCATCACGCTGCAGGAAAAAAACAGGCCGCCGAATATTATTGCTGTATTATTTTTTCTCATCGTCTGTTTCCCCGAAATTATCCAGCCAGGTCACCCCGTTTTCCCGCTTCAGAATAAGGATGTAATGTTTGATATCAGTGAAAGGTTTTGAATCACCAATCCAGGTTTTAAGCACACCACGAATTTCCACACGGCCATACTGAGGCCAGACACGAACACTGGTCTGGAAAAAGGCTGAGTTCACGTTATCGTTTTTAATACGCTTCGCTTCTTCAGCCAGAATAACTTTCAGCTGGTTCTGTGCGCCCGGGCGGATATATTGCAGAAGCGCCTGATGTGAGGCATCGACGGTTTCTGATGAAACATTCAGACGGAGGGCAATAAATGACAGCGCCATCTGCTGTAAATAAGAAGCATCGGCACTGTTCTGCGACACGGCAAAGGGGGCATTAAACGCCATTGGCGTCACGGCAGTGCGTTGCTCATTCTGAAGACGGTAGTTATTCACCCCCTGAATGACGTTAACAGAGAGGCTGAGAACAATAAGCACTGACATAAATATAAAGGCGATGGCCATTACACGACTGGTACTTAAACGGGCACCGTGTTCCATATAACAATCCTGGTATCAGTTCTATTTAATCCACTGCCGGAAACACGAATCGGGAACATTATGAAAAATACCGCGCAGCAGGGCTGTTGGCATATACCAGTAAATCAGGTCACGTAACCAGGAACTGCCTCGCCCTTTTTTCAGTTTTTTAATCCCGAAATAAACCAGAACCGCTGCACCAATACCGAACAGATATTTTGATGTTGTGATACCCCAGCCAATACAGATTGCTGCGGGGATCAGTTCATCCAGTGGCAGGCCAAACCAGCGGCTCTGGTTGGTCAGTGTTTCCGGGAAACGATATTTCTTAAGTTTATTCTCGTCTCCCGACATCGTTTTATTTCCTGTCAGAGGCCAACGACGGCCATACCCACAGCAATAAATACAGAGATGATGGCAAAACCGGCCAGGAACTTGACGTTTTTGGTCATCATGTACATGACCGCACCGACCAGAACTTCAGCCAGAACAACCCATTTAACAACACTGGAGTCCTTACCGAAGGTCGCCTTAACCGTGGTGTTACCACTTGCCATCAGGTCCTGGCCCTGTGCTGCCATTGCTAGCTGCGGGAAGAACATCATCAGAACAGCAGCCGGGATCACAGCGCGAACCAGGCGAAGCATATTCAGACGAGTGAATTTAGAAAAAAACGACTTCTTTTTGACGGGCGCAGAAGCCCCCTGAACACTTAAAACGGCGTCCATATGATTCCTCTGTTTAATATTGATAGATAAAAACTAAAGTTCTTTAAATGTTGACTCGCTCTCTTCGGTCACCTCCCTGAATATTTCTTCGTTATAAAAATCTGGATAACGTTGCAAATGATCCTGCAACCTCACCAATGCTTCATTTGTTTTCGTTCTTCCACTGCGCTCTCTGGCTCCAAGTAATAATTTATTGGTTGCCTCATCAAGGGTCAGTAAAACCTTTCTACTTGGAGCTGCTCTTAAAGCACCTTTGATCACCACACCTCCCGTACATAAAAGAGATTTAGTCAAAATATTTACATAAGACGCACACAAAACAAACAACAAAATAGTAAATTACGTTAACAAAAACCGGCACTTTTTGTGCCGGGAATACTTACATTTTTTTACAGTGAGGGTTGTTAATATTACTAGCGAAGTATTGATATAGATAAAATAACACATCAGAAATTATAGCATATCGCAACCACTCATCCCTGTCTGAGAAACCATAGTGTTTTTTAAAATTCATAAATATTTTTTTAGATTGGTCAATAGAGACATCCATTCTCTGAGCAGAATACTCATGACTATAACCCAAAAGATACGGTATTATCTTATTAAAGCGATATTTGTCAGATTCACAACAAAACTCCTTGCCCTTTATAAAAAAGCTACTAACTACGTATCTTTCGAAAAATCTCCAGACAAACAAATTCAAGTTATTCACTTCAGTACTTTCAACCACCACATCCCATGATACATCATTCAATATTACACCATTAATAATGCTCACTCCATTTGAGGACGAAAAAGCATCAACTTCAGCAGTCTGAAATAAAGTTTGCGTATCAATATCAATACCAGAAAACCATATTTCAGAATCACAATTCTGACACTTTATTGAGTGTAAAAAAACAGAGTTTGAGTCTATGAATTTTCCTGACTCTGTGCGGACACAGACGGGATATTTTGCGGATAAAATAATTTCCGGCAGGCCTGATTGACGTATGAGTGCTCTTTCTCTAGTATCCATCGCACACATAGGAACCTCCTCAAAGGATTCTATGGACAGTCGATGCAGGGAGGGACAAGCTCCCTGCATCGGCGATTTTCAAGTTCAAATTTTAACATGGCATTAACCACATAATTAATATACTCGTTATGTGGTTAATTGTCATCAAATAGAACCAGATCTATATTCTGTTATTTGAATAAAATCAACTTTTAATTCTTTTTTTATTCCTCATCATTTTTTGGAAAAAATCGTTCCATCTCAGATGACACCTTCTCCCGGATATCTTCAACCATATTGGCATATTCAAACTTTGGATTCCCGGAAACATGAGGACTGAGAGACTCAATACCCAAAATTTTCGCTACTGATGATTGTGTTTTTACAACGCATTCAAGAAGAACTTTATTAAACTCAATCTGATTAAACGCGGACTCTTTACGCTCCATCTGAACTTCATATACACGAAGCCCCAGTTCAAGAAGCATTGAAGCTGTTGCTGAAAAACTGACGTCTTTTTCTCTTGCTCCCTCCTGTCGGCGTTTTTCAATAATAGTATTTATTTTTTCATAAGCATCATTGCTGATATACAGGTTTACCTTAGCCATTAGAGATTACCTTTTTTAAACATAAAATAAAGTTAATTTCGAAACACTAAAATTCACAATGGAAACAGGAACGCGCCGCTAGCAGCGCCCCTAGCGGTATCCTATAAAAAAACACACCGCGCCGCTAGCAGCACCCCTAATATAAAACAATGTTTTTTATAAAAATAGTCAGTACCACCCCTACAAAGCGGTGCAGACACGGTGCCATAGCCGCGCCTGCACCGCTGTTTCAAATAAATCTGATTTAAACAATATAAATTCATGAATATAAGCATATGATATTAAAATCAAATCAGCAAAAACTTGTTTTTGCGTGGGGTGTGGTGCTTTTGGTGGTGAGAACCACCAACCTGTTGAGCCTTTTTGTGGAGTGGGTTAAATTATTTACGGATAAAGTCACCAGAGGTGGAAAAATGAAAAAATGGATGTTAGCCATCTGCCTGATGTTTATAAATGAGATCTGCCATGCCACTGATTGCTTTGATCTTGCAGGCCGGGATTACAAAATAGATCCTGATTTACTGAGAGCAATATCATGGAAAGAATCCCGTTACCGGGTTAATGCCA
>ERZ780060.263-NODE-263-length-20695-cov-3.487694_pt1 | contig 20695 bp, 17 predicted proteins | sample MGYA00511176_ERZ780060 | MGnify/ENA primary metagenome ERZ780060 (study PRJEB29588, sample SAMEA2148374) | human gut metagenome | biome: human gut; feature: human-associated habitat; material: faeces | place: Denmark | collected 2008/2010 ... | reverse complement strand
ATAACCGTGTGGTCATCAGTTCCACGGGAACAGTTGAGGAAACGAACCATTACTATCCTTTCGGCGAGGTGTTCGCGGCAACGAACAATGTCCAGCCGTATAAGTATAATGGTAAGGAGTTCGACAATAAGAACGGCTTGAACTGGTATGATTACGGTGCACGGCATTATGATGCGGCGTTGGGAAGGTTTGTGAGTGTTGACCCGTTGGCGGAAGAGTATTCTTCGACTTCACCTTACGGTTATTGTTTAAATGATCCCATTCGGTTTGTTGATCCGGATGGTAAGAAGATAAGGATTGGAACATTTTGGCAGCGTTTAGGTGTTGCACTCGGGATGAAAATTGAATTTATAGACAAGGTTTCTGAACAGTTTGAACAAAATAATGAGCTTAATTCTACCGTTAAATCTGTTTATGCAGAATTAGAAAATAGTGATTTGGTATTTGATGTACTTCCTTTATCGGAATCTCCCAAAGGAACAAAAATTGGCAACCATGTTATTCCTGATGAAAAAATCGTGCCAGGAGAAAGTCAAGGTGCAACTTTATATTATGATCCTGATATGAAAGAGAGACCGGATGGTGTGGTACGTGATCCTAAAATTGGTTTAGCACATGAAATGGGACACTTAAAGGATTTGATGGATGGTAAGGCTGTTTCTTCTGATGTAAAAAAAGTCATACAAGGAGATAAGGTTGAAAAAACTAAAATGGAGCAGAATGAACGTACTTCATTGATGTTGGAAAATAAAATAAGAGAAGCTTTAGGATATGAAAAAAGAGAAAAGTATTTTGAAAATATTGATAACTAATTGTCTGTTTTTGACCGTAGTATGTAGTGGCTGCAAGGAAATAGCTTTTGAACGGGAAATTAAAAATTGGGGTGTCTATGGACAGCAGATTCCTTTACCAGTACAAATTTGTACAGCAGATTCTACTATTATATTGGCGTGTGAGAGTTGTATTTCATTGGTTGAGGAAATATGTAAACATGATGGAGTGGATGCGGCTGAGGCAGGCGAGATAGTGTATGATGCGTTTAAGCAAAAGTTACCTGTTCATGTTTCTTTGGCCTACTATCAAGAAGCTTTACAAAATCGTATTATAGTAGTTCCTCGAATAGATTCAATCTATCGTAATGAAGGAATTAAAGGCATAATAGAAAATTGTTTTCAATGGAAAGGTGAATCTTGGTGTTTAGATGAAATATCTTACATCCCTGAATATAAATCCAATCGTTGGAGTAAGTCTGAAACAGATTATATTATCTACTTATTGTCTTTGCATAAAATATACATGACCTATTTGATAAGTGATGAAGTGCCTATTATAACATTTGTACTTGCGGATAGAATATCAAATATGCCTTAAAGGGATGATAAAAATTAGTTTGAATTTAAGATGGTAATTTGTTCAATCCTCTTGTTCTATTTTTGATTTATCTTGAAAATAGAATAAGAGGATTGTTCTATGTGGACGGTAGTTTTGAAATCCAAACAATAACTTAATTAATTATTAATCTGTATTTTTACTTCTGTTAACTTAAAAGGTAAGTACATCTGTCGTTACAAAGCGCATCATGGAGAAGCGTCCCGGCTGTGATGCCGTTTATTACATCTATGACAAGGGTGAACGTCTTGTGTTTTCTCAGGACGGTGAGCAGCGCGGGCGTGGCGAGTGGACGTTTACAATTCCTGATGTGTTCGGACGCACCCTGCTGAAAGGCGTCTGCAAGAATATGTTTTATTACGATGACTATCCGTTCATTAACATTGTGACGGAAGCGAAGCGCACAAATGCCTCGAACAACCTGTACGGGCATACGGTTTCGGGCGTGACGTTAAATAACGCAACACTTCACGGTGTAAACTTCTACGACGACTATGCGTTTATCGGGAAAAACGGCGTCCCGACTTCATTGAATTATGCCACTCCCCCTTCGGGTTACGGCACCCGCTATACAGGCGGCTACAAGGGGTTGTTGACGGGTACGGTTACGGCAAGACTGGATGCGTCGGGTGTGGCAGGATACGACTACACGGCTTATTATTACGATGACCGCGGCCGTATCATCCAGACGAGGAGCACGAACCATTTGGGCGGAACGGATGTGGAGTATGTCGCCTATAACTTCATCGGCGACCCAGTGAAGCGTCAGCACGTGCATACCGCCAGCGGCAAGTCGACACAGACCGAGACTTATACCTATACATACGACCATGCAGGCCGGTTAACAATGACGAAGTATAAGCTGAACAGCAATGCCGAAATTACGTTGGCTAGTAATACGTATGATGAACTGGGTAGGCTGAAAACGAAAAGCCTGCATGGCAGCGCAACCAACAAGTTGACGTACAGCTACAATATCCGTGACTGGCTGACAGGAATCAACGGCAGCAAGCTGACGCAGAACCTGTACTACAATACGGGAAGCGGAACGGCTCAGTATGGCGGAAACATCAGCAGCATGACTTGGAAGGCAGGTAATGAAAGTACGACAAGGGGGTATAAGTTTACCTACGACGGTTTGAGCCGGCTGACTTCTGCTACATACGGCGAAGTCACAAATATCGGTAGCAACGCCAACCGTTTCACGGAAAAGGTTACGGATTATGACCTGAACGGGAATATCAAGGGCTTGCAGCGTTACGGACAGACCTCCTCAACCGGTTACGGCTTGATAGACAACCTGACCTATACGCTGAGCGGCAATCTGATAACACGGGTGGATGATGCCACAACCGCCACGGCTTACAACAACGGTTTCGAGTTCAAAGATGCTGTAAAGCAGGCGAGCGAGTACGCATACGATAAAAACGGCAACCTGACGAAAGATTTGAACAGGAATATTACAAGTATTCAATATAATTGTTTAAATTTGCCAAGCAAGGTCACGTTTGATTCGGACAGATGAGGTATTACATAAACGGCTGACAAACGGACACGGATCTTTTTTTGATTTGACTCAGGAGTTAAAAGCAGTTATGTTTTACAGGAGTTATCACTTGGTCCAGAAGTTAAAGCCCCATAGACCTGTTTCTGACTCCTGCCGAAGGCATAACTCCTTCTGACTCTTTTTATCTACTGGTATTTTGAGGATATTCATTTAGATTATAATCACAAATATAAAAACTATGTTTACTATGAGGCATTGTTTATGGGCAATAAATTTTTGGGTACTTTTTTGTTTTTGCAGTGTGGGATATGCCTATTCTCCTCGTGAGGTCATTAATCTGAACCGGGAATGGAAGTATATGCAAGGAGACTTGCAAGGAGCCGAAAAGACGGATTATGACGACAATAACTGGGAGACCATTGGGATTCCTCATTCGTTTAGTATTCCCTATTTTATGTCGAAAGATTTCTATACCGGATATGGGTGGTACCGCAAGCGTGTGTTTTTTACAGAAAGGAATCTCTCGGGAAAAATCTTTCTAGAGTTTGACGGTGTTTTTCAGGAAGCGGAAATCTTTTTAAACGGAAAGTTTATAGACCGGCATTGCGGGGGGTATACAGGGTTTTCGGTTGACATAACTGATGCGGCACAAAAAGGAGATAATGTGCTTGCAATACGGGTTAACAATTTATGGCAACCCACTGTGGCACCGCGCGGTGGGGAACATGTTTTTAGCGGAGGTATATACCGTAATGTCCGTTTAGTGTTGAAATCTTCTACGTATATCGGTTGGTATGGAACATTTGTCACGACATCGGGACTTGATGTAAGTAATGGCAAATATGGAATTGTGGACATTTCAACGGAGATTTGTCATTCGGAGCCTGAAACTGGCAATTTCCGTTTGGTTTCCAATATTCTGTCATCTGAAGGCAGGATTATCGCATCCGCACAAAAGATAATACAATTGAAAGGCAATACGAACCAGGTTGTAAAACAGCAAACAGAAAGAATAGAGCATCCTTTCCTGTGGCACCCGTCACATCCGGTCTTGTACAAGTTGGAAAGTCTGCTTTTCAAAGGTGATGAGCTGATAGACCGAGAGGAAACGTCCTTCGGTTTCCGTTGGTTTGAATGGACAAAAGACCACGGTTTTTTCCTGAATGGGAAACATTTGTATTTTAAAGGAATAAATGTTCATCAAGACCAGGCTGGATGGGGTGATGCTGTGACCGATGCTGCAGCACGCCGTGATGTGGCTTTGGTTAAGCAAGCAGGTTTTGATATGATCCGCGGCTCTCACTATCCGCATTCTCCCGCATTTTCGAAAGCTTGTGATGAAGAAGGTGTGCTTTTCTGGTCGGAAGCTCCCTTTTGGGCTACGGCAGGAGAAAAGAAAGACGGATATTGGACAGCAAGTGCTTATCCAGTCCGCCAGGAGGACTGCAAAGAATTTGAAGAAAATGTCTTGCAGCAGTTGGAGGAAATGATACGTATCCACCGTAATCATCCTTCCATTATCGCATGGAGCATGTGCAACGAGCCTTTTTTTACTGCACCGGAAACAATGCATGGGATAAGGAAACTATTGGAGAGAATGGTGGCTCGTACACACCAGCTTGACCCGACACGTCCTGCTGCCATAGGCGGTGCACAGCGTCCGTTGGGAACAGAGCGCATTGACTTGATAGGAGATATTGTGGGGTATAACGGTGATGGAAGTACCATTCTTGATTTTCAGCAGCCGCCTATACCGAATATGGTAACGGAATACGGAAGCACAACATCCGACCGGCCGGGCGAATATATCCCGGGATGGGGAGACTTACAGAAAAATGACGCCTGGAAAGGTGTAGAATGGCGGAGTGGTCAAGCCATCTGGTGTGGGTTCGACCACGGAAGTATCTTTGGTGAAGAAATGGGCAAAATGGGAATTGTTGATTATTTCCGCATTCCGAAACGTTCTTGGTATTGGTACCGGAATGCTTATGCCAATATAGCCCCTCCGATATGGAGTGTGTCAGGCATTCCGGCAAGGTTGCGGTTGGAAGCCTCGCAATATACCGGCATCAGGGCCGACGGTACGGACGATGTTCAGTTGACGGTAACTGTTCTCGATGAAACAGGCAGAGAACTGAGCAATTCGCCGGCTGTCAGGCTGACTTTGCTATCGGGACCGGGCGAGTTTCCTACCGGTAGCAGCATCCTGTTTGAGGCGGATAGTGACATTCGTATCATGGATGGAAAAGCAGCGATTGCCTTTCGCTCCTATTATGCAGGCGAATCGGTCATTGAAGCTACTTCACCAGGCTTGGAGCCGGCTCGCGTTAAACTGACATTTTCCGGAGCTCCCGTATATCAAGAAGGAGAGACTCCCCAAGTGAAAAATCGTCCTTATATTCCCTTTGCTTTGCAGAAACAGCATAAAATGCAAAGTTTCGGATTGAATAACCCAGCTTTTGGTAGCAGTGCTGCACAGGGACATGCCACAGGATATGCTGCTGATGGTAAGCTTGATACTTGGTGGGAACCTGAAAATTCAGACCGAAAGGTATATTGGACACTTGATACGGAACGTTTCTTGATGTTGGATGAGGTTTGTGTCCGGTTTGCAGGTGCAGCTCCGTATCAGTACAAGATTGAAGTGTCTGAGAACAATAACGACTGGATCGTGGTTTCGGATAAGACCGGCAACCATGTTCCGCTAGATTCGGACCTGATAAAAAGTGACAGGCAGGTAAAAATGCATTATCTTCGTATCAGTTTTCCTCATTCTGAAAGATACGTGACACCGAAGCTTGCTGAAGTGGAGGTACGCGGACAATTATACTGACACATAACACACACTGCACACGGTTGCATACGCTCATGAGGCTGTGTGCAGTGTTTATTTCTTTATTCTAATGCAATGGTACGCACCTGCACTTCCTGATGCAGAAAGACGTGGGCTGACTCACGGAATTTTTCTACCGATTCGGTAGTAAGGAAAAGACAATTCCCTCCCGTTTCGCAATGGGTCCGTATTTCCGGATGTCGGATAAGGTAGTCTTTCAGGCTGGCTGCTACGTATTTGCCTTGTTCTACCAGGCGGATGTGTGACGGAGTGTAACAACGGATTTTATCCAACAAAAGAGGATAGTGAGTACAGCCTAAAATGATGGTATCTATTTCCGAGTCTTGGGAGAGCAGGCGGTCGAGGTATTTTTGTACGAAATAATCGGCACCAGGGCTTTGGGCTTCATTATTCTCTATTAATGGTACCCACATGGGACAGGATACACTTGTCAATCGGATTTCGGGATAAAGCTTGTGGATTTCTAACGGATAGGATTGTGACTTTACAGTACCTTCGGTGGCAAGCAACCCTACGTGGCGGGTTTGGGTCAAGTTGCCGATGCATTCTACGGTAGGACGTATTACGCCCAGTACTCTGCGGGCTGGGTCGAGATGTGGAAGGTCTTGTTGCTGGATACTGCGGAGTGCTTTTGCCGAAGCTGTATTGCAGGCAAGGATAACCAATGGACATCCCAGCTCGAAGAGTTTTCGTACCGCCTGTAAAGTGAATTCGTATACCACTTCGAACGAACGTGTGCCATAGGGGGTACGGGCATTGTCGCCTAAATAGAGATAATTGTACTGAGGAAGCAGGCTGCGTATTTTGTCAAGGATAGTCAACCCTCCGTAGCCGGAATCGAAGATGCCGATGGGTCCTGTGGTTGTCATGATATTTAAATCAGAAACGCAGATTAACGCAGATCGGCGCAGAATGTAAAGTTTTAATCTGCGAGAATCTGTGTTAATCTGCGGTGAATAAACAGAAGGGGGTTAGTTTGCCGGAGTAGTAGTTGCGGATGCAGCCGGTGTTGCCGGTACTGCAGTCAGACTGATACCCAACTTGGTTTTGATATCGTTGGTAACATCCTTCGATACGTTTTCATCGATGTAAGGGATGTCTGTACGGTTCAGGTCGAATACGTACGTATATCCTCCGGCTGCTCCAATGGCTTTCACGGCGTCTTCCAGCTTTTTGTAAATCGGGTCCATCATGTCCGTATACGCCTTCTGCAACTGTTGCTGTGCTTCTTGTTGGAATTGCATGCCCTTTTCCTGCATTTCCTGCAATTCTTTCTGACGGCGTTCCTGGATGTTTTGCGGAAGTGTCTTTTGTTCTTGTTGGTATTCTGCAAATTTTTTGCTGAACTCGTCTGAAGCACGTTTGATTTCGTCTTCGTACTGTTTCTGCAAAGCTTGAATATCAGTTTGGGCTTTGGCATATTCCGGCATTACCGGGATGATGTCCATAGACTTAAAATGCGCGAACTTTTGCGCGAACAAGCTCATCGGAGCGACGAGCAGCAATAATAAAGCAATTCTTTTCAACATAATCTTGATTTTCTATTAGTTTTTAATTTATTGTTTTGTTCCTGTTGCGGTTCTCGTAAGAGAACGGCTGCAAATGTATAAAATTAATTTGAATATCCTAAGCGTGAGAGCACTTCATTGCTGATATCAATGCGCGGAGAGGCAAAAATCATACTTTGTGCCGAGGCGCGGTCAATAACTGCATCGTAATTCTGCTCCATAGCAATGTCTTTAACAGCATTATAAATGTTGTCTTGGATAGGAGCGACAAGTTCCCGTTGTTTCTTCATCATTTCGCCTTGAGGACCGAAATATTTTTGCCGGAGTTCGGCTGCTTCTTTTTCTTTTGCCACAACTGCTTCTTCTTTTGCAGTACGTTGTGCATCGGTCAGCGTAGCGGCATCTTTCTGGTAAGCCTTATACAAGGCTTTGGCTTCGTTGCTCTTGGCTTCTATTTCGCTTTGCCATTGTTGGGACAGCGATTCCATTTGCTGGTTTGCCTGTTCATAGGCAGGGATATGTTTCAAGATAAATTCCATGTCTATCAACGCGAATTTCTGTGCCTGTGCCGCGCAGAGGCTTATCACAAGCAGTGCTGCAGAGAAAATCAATCTTTTCATATCTTTGGGTCTTTAGGTTAAAATTCTTGTCCGATAATAAAGTGGAACTGGCTTCCACTGTATTGCGTAGAGCCGTTGATCTTGTCGAAACCGTATGCCCAGTCGATACCCATCATACCAATCATCGGCAGGAAGATACGTACACCGACTCCGGCAGAACGTTTCAGCTTGAACGGATTGAAGTCTGCTACATCCGTCCATGCATTTCCGGCTTCTACAAATCCCAAGGCATAGATGCTGGTAGAGTTTTCCAACATCAGCGGGTAGCGGAGTTCAGCTCCCAGACGGATATAAGCATATCCTTCGCTTCCGTAGGGGGTCAACGAACCGTTCTCATATCCACGTAGGGCGATGGTTTCGGATGCGTAGTTGTAACTGTATCCTGTCATACCGTCACCTCCGACATAGAAGGTTTCGAACGGAGAGCGCTTATAACGGTTGAAGTGTCCTAAGATACCAAATTCAGCACGGGTCATGATGACCGGACACTTCTGGATATCCATCAAAGCGGTATAAGTCTTCGATTTGAATTTCCACTTGTGGTATTCAATCCATTTAAACATACTTGCTGCCTCGTCGTAGTTGTCTCTTCCGTAAGTAGAATAGTCTTTGTTGCTGAAGAGCGAGTAAGGCGGCGTGATTTGCAACGAAGCGGTAAACTCGGAACCACGGCGTGGGAAAATGGGATTGTCGGTAGAGTTACGCGACAAAGTCAGGTTCAAGCTCAAGCTGTTGCAATTACCTGTGTTCATGTATTCCCCGTTGTTCAACCGGATATACAGGTAACTCCAATCTTTCAGCATAAAGCGCTGGTAGGACAATTCTGCCATGAACGTGAAATAGTCATCGGGCCAGCGCAAGCGTTTTCCCCATCCTACCGAGAACCCGAACATCTTGATGGAACGGTCAGGGTCGTAGTAAGATTCGTAATTGTCATAATAGCCATAGTTGCCGTATCCCCATCCGTACAGATAATTGTAGTAGTTGTTCATGTAAGCCGAGTTGTAATACTGGCTGCTGATATCGGTCTGTACAGAATAGAATGCGGATACTGAAAGTGAGTTCGGGCGCTTACCGCCAAACCATGGGTCAAGGAACGAGATACTGTATGCCTGATAATATTGTCCGTTGGTCTGGCCACTGATGGTAAGGGTCTGTCCGTCACCTTGCGGCAGGAATCCACGGAAATTGTCGTTCTTACGGAACAGGTTAGCGAACGAGAAATTGGTGAATTTCAAGCTCAGCTTACCGATAATACCTGTCTGTCCCCATCCTGCTGAGAACTCTACCTGGTCGTTTGCCTTCGATTCCAACCCCCAATTGATGTCCACCGTACCATCTTCGTAATTGGGTTGTACCTGTGGGTTGATGGTTTCAGGATTGAAGTGTCCCATTTGAGCGATTTCACGGTATGAACGTTCCAATGCTTCCTTACTGAACAAGTCTCCAGGGCGGGTACGAAGTTCACGCCGGATGACGTTTTCGTACAAACGGTCGTTACCATTGATACGTACATGGCTGATGCTTGCCTGCGGTCCTTCCATTACACGCATTTCAAGGTCGATGGAGTCACCATCAATATTCACTTCTACGGGGTCGATGTTCGAGAACACGTAACCACGGTTATAATAATTGTTCTTGATGGCATCCTCATCGTTCGAAAGACGGTCGTCCAGCAACTTCTGGTTGTATACGTCACCGTGCTTCATCTGCAATTGTTCGTTCAGCAGGTCAGAGGGGTAAACGGTATTTCCCACCCACGTAATGTTGCGCAGGTAATATTTGTTGCCTTCATATATTTTCATATAGACATCTACCGTCTTTTCATCGTAAGGTGATACGCTGTCCACTTCGATGACAGCATCGCGATAGCCCAGTTCGTTGTATTTTTCGATGATTTTCTGCTTATCTTCTTCGTAACGTTCATCGATGAATTTCTTGGTGCGGAACAGGTTGATGAGCTTACCTTTTTCATTGGTCTTTTTCATCACACGCTTTAACTTCTTGTCTGTCAGTACCGTATTGCCGTCAATCGTGATTTTGTGGACTTTTACCTTTTCTTTCTTGTCAATGTTTACATCAACATACACCTGCTCCTTGTCATTGGGGGCTTCGCGTTCGATAATGTTGATTTCGGCATTTTTAAACCCTTTCTCATCAAAGTATTTCTTGATGATGATTTTGGCACGGTCTACCATATTGGGCGTAATCTGCATACCTTTCACCATATTGCCGAGCTTGTTTTGCAAGTCTTCACGCTCGCCTTTCTTGATACCATTGAAATGGATGTCGGCGATACGCGGACGCTGGGTCAGTTCGATGCGGATCCAGATTTTATTTCCTTCTATCTTATCTGCCGAAATACGGACATCCGAAAACAATCCGTGGCGCCAATACCGCTTGACGGCATCGGTGATATCATCGCCCGGCACGGTAATGGTCTGCCCAACGGCAAGTCCGGAGATGCCGATCAATACATAATCCTCGTAGTTTTTCACTCCCTCCACCTTGATGTCGGCTATTTCATATTTCTTGGGAGTCCCGTTATATAAAATGACTGGTTGGTTCTCTGGTGTCTCCGATTGCTCTGCCGGCTGTGGTGTATCGTGGTGTAAAGAGGCAGAGCCGTCCTCTTCATCTGTCTGACCTTCCTGCACGTTGTTTTCTTGTGCATGTCCGATAGCCGGAAAGCTGAAACATATCAGTACCAATAGAGTAAGAAAAAAACTGTATCGCATCTTTTTTAGGGTTTCAATAATTGTTCACTTGTTTTGCCAAAACGGCGTTCTCTTTGTTGATAATCGTATATTGCTTTGCAAAATTCTTCTGCCTTGAAGTCGGGCCAGTAGGTGTCGCAAAAATAAAGTTCAGAATAAGCACATTGCCATAACAGGTAATTGCTGAGCCTTATTTCGCCTCCTGTACGTATCAGCAGGTCAGGGTCGGGCATAAAACTGGTTGCCAGATACTGGTCAATGGTCTTGTCGGTTATTTCATCGACGGCAAGTTTCTGGCACGCCACTTGTGCCGCTATCTGTTTGACGGCTTCGGTCAGCTCCCATTTCGATGAATAACTGAGAGCCAGTACCAGGCACATGCCTGTATTGACCGATGTGCGTTTGATGCATTGTTGCAGGCGTTCGGCCACATTGACGGGTAACTTGTCCTTTTCGCCGATGATGCGGAAACGGATGTTGTTCTTCATCAGCGTCTCTTCCTCAATGGAATCCATAAGGAGAGCCATCAGGGCAGACACTTCTTCGGCAGGCCGTTTCCAGTTTTCGGTAGAGAAGGTGTAAAGTGTCAGGTATTTCACTCCCAGCCGTGCAGCTTCTTCGTCAATGACATGTACTGTTTCGGCACCTGCCTGATGCCCGAACGAGCGGGCATGACCGCGTTGTTTAGCCCATCGCCCGTTACCGTCCATAATGATGGCAATGTGTGCCGGAATCCGTGATTTGTCTATTAAGTCCTTGTATGATGTCATGATGCTTTACGTTTTTCTACCATTTGGGAAGGAATCCCAGCCGGTTGATTCGTCCTCTGCTCATATATCCGTTGTGCCAGATAATCCAAATAAAGTTGTTCTCATCTACTACACACGAGTAGCTTCCTTCACCCAGTGATTCTCCTTCTTCGTATTTTTGCCTGAATGAGTCTGACTTTGGGAAGCGGACATAGCGTGTCACAGGTTTCCAAGAGAGACCATTGTCGGTCGACTCGAAGAACGTGTTGAACGGGTGCCGGTATTCTTTATGCGGAAGGCTGTTGATGAATCCTCCGAAAGCATATAGTTTCTTGTCGTAATAAATCATTGTTCCGTCGGCGATGTTCGGACAATAGAAAGTATCGGCCTGTGCATAGTCGTAAGCAATCCAATCGTTTTCAGAATTTAGCCGGCTGGCTGCAAATCCGAACTCATTCCCTAGTGCATCGGGATGGAATCCGAATACGACGGCGCGTGTCAGGGTGGAATTATAGGAAACAGGTAATGACGCAAACGAGAAACGTTGGTTTACGTCAGGGAAAATGCTCCCTTCTCCGTCTTCGCTCCACGATGTGCCGTTGTAGGTCACACACCGGTTGTCTTCGGTGTAGGCATACAGGTAAGAAAGTCCGCTTGCCGTAGTGGCATTTGCCAGGAGTTGCTTCAGGCGATATGCTGGTGCAGGAAGGGAGGAAGGCTGGATAACATTACCGGAAAGTTCGTACAAGGTACCGTCGGCAAGGAAATAAACCGTGCCGTTCCATACCATTGCCGAATAAGAGTCGGTTTCTTGCGGAACATTGTCGAGGGCAATCCAGCCGTCTGCCTGTCCGTTGGTACTGACCGTAGTATATTCGATGACAGGTGTATCCCCGTCTTGTCCGAATACGTAGATACGTCCGTCTGTGTATACCGCTTTCTGGCGGGTCAGGCTCTGTGATACGAAAGCTTGTTGTGAGGCTTCTTCGTCCCATGTCAACGAATCGGGTTCTTGCTGGTGTACATTGATTTTTATGTGGTAGGCTTTTCCCATCCGTCCGCTGTAGGACATAACCTTGAAAGTCAGTCCTTCGCTAGGAGCCACCGCAAAATTAATGGAGTCGGTATTGGTCCAAAGCGTATCTACAGGTTCGGTACCTAACGAATCTATTTTGCCATATACTATATAAGGAGAATCGGCATTGATGTTGGTAACGACTCTTGAAATGTCGGTCCCTACCGGAAGCGAGTCTTTATTTTCGATAGTCCGGTTCAGCTGGTCGATGGTGAAAGGATAATTCGACATAGACAACGTATCCATATACAAGGAATCGCTTCCGTCTTGAGCCTGTCCGGTTTTTTGCATCCATAGTGTCCCTACCGAGAAATGGATGATGCTCGTTTCGTTGGTATAGGTTACTTCTATTGTATCATCATTCAGGCAAGATGTCATTGAGAATGTAGCTAAAGCCAGGCTTGCTAATAATATGGATAAAAATCTTATTTTCATTATTAGTATATTCTTTGCATTACAAGTTGCAAAAGTAGAAAGTTTTTTTTCCACTTGGAACTTTTATATCAAGTTTTATATAAAATTATGGATAAACTTTACTTTTTTATCTGCGAATCAGGCAATTTGTCGTACCGGTTGACATAGTGCGCTATCACAGACCGGTCTCTTGGCAGGAAAGAGCATGGGAAACCGCAGGGAATGGACGGTGCCTGTACTCCTTCCCCCAATATGGTGGGGACATGTTCGGCATACGTTTCGTCCCATAATCCTGCATCAAGGAAGGACTGGAGCAACCGGTTCCCGCCTTCTACCAGCAGAGATTGGATTTTATGCTCGTATAAGATACGGGCGATCTGGGGCAGAATGTCTTTGTCAAAGTCGAGAGGAATGAAAGTCAGGTTGGCCTTTCCTGTCTGGGGTACTGAAGTGAACACCCACGTGGGGGTACTTCCGTCGAACAGGTGCAGGGAAGACGGGAGTGAGAGATGGCGGTCGATTACCAGCCGTAGGGGATGCTTGCCATACCATTCGCGGGTAGTGAGTGAAGGATTGTCGAGCAGGGCAGTGCGTCTTCCCACCAGTATTGCCTGATGTTCGGCACGTAGTTTGTGCACGTATGCCGATGTGAGTGGGGAAGAAAGCCGCACCGCTTTTCCTTCCTGACGTATGGTATCGATGAATCCGTCGGCCGATTGTGCCCATTTCAGGGTAATGTAAGGACGTTTTTGCTGGTTGAATGTCACAAAACGCTTAATCAGGTCCCGGCATTCTTGTTCCAGCACTCCGGTCTTGACTTCGATGCCGGCATCTCTGAGTTTTCGGATACCTCTTCCCGATACCAGCGAGAAGGGATCAATGCATCCTACTACTACACGGGGAATACCTTTGCGGATAATCAGGTCGGCGCACGGAGGAGTCTTCCCGTAATGGGAACAAGGTTCCAGGCTGACATAAAGGGTAGAATCGTGGAGCAGGCTTTCGTCCTTCACCGAGGCAATGGCATTTACTTCGGCATGACCCTCACCGCAACGGGCATGGTATCCTTCGCCGATAATCTTGCCTTGGTGTACGATGACGGCTCCTACCATCGGATTGGGAGGCGTATTGCATAATCCGTTCTTTGCCAACTGAATGCAGCGGCTTATGTATTTTTCGTCTGTAGTCATAAGCGTATGTTTTTTTCTTTTTGTACCTTTGTGGCATTATGCATCCTTTATATACCTATATTATACAGTCGCTTTCGGGCCTGTATCCAGACTTGGAAGTGAAAGCGTTGGCCAAAGGAATCCTGACCGATGTGTTCGGATTTTCTGCCGTTGATTTGTACGCGGGCAAAGATAGGAATTTTTCAACGAAAGAACGCGAGAAGCTTGAAGATATTCTTTCCCGTTTGAAGCGTTTCGAGCCTTTTCAGTACATTACCGGTGAAACTTTTTTCCTTGGACATCCTTTTTATGTGACGCATGACGTGCTGGTTCCCCGTCCCGAAACCGCCGAGCTGGTGGAATGGATAGCCCGCGATTATGCTTCACAGGAGGGTTTGCGGGTGTTGGACATCGGTACGGGAAGTGGTTGCATCGCGGTGTCGTTGGCACGGTTGTTACCTCGTTCTTCGGTGCTGGCATGGGATGTATCTGAAGCAGCTCTTGCCGTAGCAAGGAGGAACGCTGCACGCAATGGGGTGAATGTGGAGTGCGTCCGGGTGGATGTGCTCTCGCATATAGTTGCGATGCCCGATGCAGATATATGGGTGAGCAATCCTCCTTATATTCGTGAGCAGGAGAAAGCAGGTATGGATAGGAATGTGCTCGACTGGGAACCGGGGCTTGCTTTGTTTGTTCCCGATAACGACCCTTTGTTGTTTTACCGGAAAATAGCGGAACTGGGAAGTAAACATTTGTCTCCCGGTGGCGTTTTATATTATGAAATCAATCAGGCATACGGGCGTGAAACGGTGGAATTACTCCGAAGCATGGGATATCGGAACGTAGAGTTGCGGAAAGACCTTTCGGGCAACGACCGTATGGTAAAAGCGGAAAGACCATGAAGATTTATACTGAAAGCGAATTGAAGAATAAGGCTGAGGCTTATTGTGTGCGGACCGAGCGTTGTCCGGAAGAAGTGGCGCAGAAGCTGGAGCAATGGGGAGCTACTGAAGAAGAAAATGCCCGCATCCTTGCTATGCTTCAACAAGACCGTTTCATCGATACCCGCCGCTATTGCAAAGCTTTCGTGCGCGATAAATATCGCTTCGCACGCTGGGGGAGAAACAAGATAATCCAAGCATTGCGGATGAAACACTTGCCTTCCGATGATATATCGGCGGGGCTTGAAGAGATAGACGATGAGGAATATAGCCGCATCTTACGCGAAGTGCTTGCCCAAAAGCGGAAGTCGGTAACAGGAAAGACCGAGTACGAACGAGCCATGAAGTTGCTTCGCTATGCCGTGACAAAAGGGTATACGGTAGACGAAATCAAGCGTTACGTCCATCAGGTGTCAGAAGATGAGTTTATGGACTGACTTGCGCGATTTCTTTTTCCCTCGTCTTTGTGTGGCGTGCGGGAACCGTCTGTTGTCAGGCGAGGAAGGAGTGTGCCTTCGTTGTGCATCTTCGCTGCCTTATACTCATTTATATAATAAGGTAGGAAATGAGATGGAGCAATGTTTTTGGGGACGATTCCCGATAGAACGTGCATCTTCGCTTTTCTATTATGCCAAGGGAGGAACGGTGGCACGTATTTTGTATGCGATGAAATATGATGGCCAGCGAAAACTTTGTGTAAAGATGGGCGAGTGGATAGGGAGTGAGTTGTTGCCTACAGGTTTTTTCGACGGGATTGATTGCTTGCTTCCTGTGCCTTTGTTCCGCACCCGTGAAAGAAAGAGGGGATACAATCAGAGTGAGCTTCTGGCGCGCGGCATAGCCGAAAAGACAGGCTTGCCTGTATGCCGGAATGCCATTTACCGTCTTCGGAATAATGCCACTCAGACCCATAAGAGCGGTTATGCCCGCTGGCTGAATGTGCAGGAGTTGTTTTGTGCTACTGCAGATGCAGCATCTTTGGCAGGGAAACATATCCTGCTGGTCGATGATGTACTTACTACCGGAGCTACGCTGGTGGCGTGTGCTGATGCCTTGTCGGCCATCGGAGACATTCGTATCAGTATTGTCACTTTGGCGTGGACAAAATGAAAGTTTACTAACTTTTTATTAAAAAAATCCCTATATATTTCATATTCACGTATGTTTTGCATATTTTTGCATCGTTATTTATCAGATAAATAAAGTTATGAAAGCTTTGGAAAGATTATTTGCAGAAAAATTGTTGAAGGTAAAAGCTGTAAAGATTCAGCCTGCGAACCCTTTCACATGGGCATCGGGTTGGAAATCCCCTATTTATTGTGACAACCGCAAGACATTGTCTTATCCTGCCTTGCGCAATTTTGTCAAGTTGGAGTTGTGCCGTATCATTATGGAACGGTTTGGAGAAGTGGATGCAATAGCGGGTGTAGCTACAGGAGCCATTCCCCAAGGCGCATTGGTGGCAGAGGAACTGAACCTCCCGTTCGTCTATGTACGTTCGAGCCCCAAAGACCACGGTCTGGAAAACCTGATTGAGGGCGAGCTTCGTCCGGGTATGAAGGTCGTAGTGGTAGAAGACTTGATATCTACAGGCGGAAGCAGCCTGAAAGCCGTAAACGCTATCCGCCAGAACGGATGCAACGTCATCGGCATGGTGGCTTCGTTCACATACGGATTCGATGTTTCTGTAGAAGCATTCAAAGAGGCAAAAGTGGAATTGGTTACCTTGACCAATTACAATGCGGTATTGGATGCAGCCTTGAAGACCAATTACATCGACGAGCAGGATATTCCTATCCTTCAGGCATGGAGAAAAGACCCGGCACATTGGACGGGAAAATAAATAAAGCATGAAAATTATTTACGACTTTACGATTTACTATTTACTATAATAGTCAGTCAGAAACAGAATGCGAAAATATAGTCTGTTTTTAGTAGAGACGTCACATTGTGGCGTCTCTACTGCATGCGGTATTTTTCGCAAACCGATTTTGTTCTGCTATAATTCATCGAAATAGTAAATCGTAAATAGTAAAATCGTAAATAATATTCTGTGTTCAATTAGATACAATGTATGGTACAATTTGAAAGCAGTGTGAAACATGTTCCGTATACACAGGAACGGGTCTATACAAAACTGGCTGACTTAAACAATCTTGCCTCGGTGCGTGAGAAGCTGGGCGAACTGAAAGAAAAATTCCCCGGAAAGGTGGAAGACTTGGTTTTCGACCAGGATTCGCTGACCTTGAAAGTGCAAGGCATCAGCCTTACGCTCCGTATCGTGGAACGCGAGCCGATGAAGTGCATCAAGTTTGAAGGCGACAAGACACCTATCCCGATGAACTTGTGGATACAAATCCTTCCGGAAGGCGAAGCGGAAGCCAAGATGAAGGTGACTATCCGTGCCGAAGTGAACGCCTTTATGAAAGCCATGGTGTCGAAGCCTTTGCAAGAAGGGGTAGAAAAACTGGCAGATATGCTTGCGATGATTCCTTATTGAGTTTGTAAGTTCTTGAGTTTTTAAGTTTGGAGTGTTTTGTGTATGTTCAACTCAGGAACTTAAAAGCTCAAGAGCTCAAAAAACTTACAAACTCAAGAACTCAAAAACTTAATAACGTATGGGACAAAAACTTTGGGAAAAGAATGTACAGGTAAATGCGGAAATCGACCGCTTTACCGTAGGACGCGACCGTGAACTGGACCTTTACCTGGCAAAGCACGATGTGTTGGGCTCAATGGCGCATATCACGATGCTCGAAAGCATCGGCCTGCTGAAGCCCGACGAACTGAAGGTCCTGTTGGAAGAGTTAAAGCAAATCTATGCAACCGCAGAGAAAGGTGAGTTTGTGATTGAAGAAGGCATCGAGGATGTACATTCGCAAGTGGAACTCATGCTCACCCGTAAACTGGGCGATGTAGGCAAGAAGATACATAGCGGGCGTTCGCGGAACGACCAGGTATTGTGGTTGCGCAATCATCCCAGTATCATCGCCTGGTTTGTGGGCAGTGACGTAATGCCGCGTCCCGAACTTGAAAGACGCTACAAGGCATGTCTTGACGAGATAGACGACCGCCCTTATATCACTGCCGCCAAAGAAATGACGAGTGAGATTAGCGGTCCGAGCGGAACGAAGATGGCAGGTCCTTATGAGTATGTAGCGCCTAATTATTGGTATGCCTCAGAAGCTCCCGGCGGTGCTTTCGGCTTTAATACCGAAACCGGTATCGGTGCGCAACTTCCTGTTATCGAGTCTATTCGCAAGATGATACCCGAAGATAAACTCTGGCCGCTGAATGATGTATGGAATTATCATTGTACGGCATCTACCACCGCTATGAATAATCTGGATGTGCTGACGGAGAATATCACCGCCCGTTATGGCGAAGCCAAAGACCTGAATGATTACCTTCGTAAAGCCGATTTATTGAATTATGAGGGCACACGTGCCATGTTTGAAGCTTTCCGTGTTAACGTGCCCCGTACAACGGGTATCGTGCAGTGGATGCTTAATTCTGCCTGGCCTTCTTTCTACTGGCAACTGTACGACCATTATCTGGTGCCTACTGCTGCCTACTATTCCGTGAAGAAAGCAAACCGGACGCAACAGTTGATGTATGATTATGGCAAGAAAGCCGTCTTTGCAGTCAATGAAGGTGTGGAACCTCAACATCTGAAAGGGAAAATGGCTGTTTATGATTTGAACGGTAAGTTGTTGGCAGAGGAAGAAAAAGACTTGGAAGTATTGCCTTACGAGCCGGTTGAGGCATTCAAAGTTCCTGTTCTTGGTGATAATGCTTTCCTTATGTTACAGTTGACGGACAATCAGGGTAAGCTGCTGACTGATAACTTCTATTGCCTTTCCGCTACCGATGATGTGTACGATTGGGCTAAATCCACCTGGTACCAGTCTCCGATTACGAAACCTGCCGATTTTACCAAGTTAGCTTCGATGCCGCAAGCCGAATGCAAGGCAGATGCTGCTTTGAAACAAGAGGGTGACAGTACGTGGGTAGAGGTGAAATTGGAAAATGCTCCTGCTACTGTGGCCTTCTTTACCCGTCTTTCTTTGAAGGATGCGCAGGGAGAATTGATTACTCCGGTATTTTGGGAAGATAATTATCTTTCTTTGGCTCCGGGTGAAACAAGAATGGTAAAATGTTCCATTCCGCGGTCTGTAAGAGTCTCTGCTCCTGTCATTCTGAGTGTTTCCGGCTGGAATGTAGCAGAGAAAAATCTGGAACTAGGCTTGCAAAAGATGAAATAAGTGCCTACCTTGCACTCCGTATGGTTAGGCTGATATTATTGACTGATTTTACGGAAGCTTTTGCTCACAACTTATTGAGGGGCATCCTGGAGTACTCCAAAGGTCGCGAACCTTGGGTGGTATGCCGGATGCCCCCTTCTTATAAAGAAACCTACGGTCTGGAAAGTGTACTGAAATGGGCAAAAAAATGGGAGGCAAATGCTATCATAGCCCAGTTTAACGACGATGATGATGTGGAGGTTTTTCGTCAAAACGGTATAGTTGCTTTGGCGCAGGACTTCAAATCACGTTTCACTTCCATTCCTAATATTACCAGTGAATACAAACTGACCGGACGTATGGCTGCCGATTTCTTCCTCCAAAAAGGTTTCCGTAATTTTGCTTTCTATGGTTATCGGGATGTGGTTTGGTCGGAAGAACGTTGCACGGGTTTCCGTGAACGAATTATTGAGAAAGGTTTTGGCGGTAATTTCTACGATTATCGCAAGCAGCCTTTAGAAAATTTGTGGTACTACGAGTCGGAGCCTTTGGCTAATTGGATAAAATCTCTTCCGCATCCGGTTGCTTTAATGGCGTGCGATGATACGCAAGCCAATCGTATCATGGAGGTCTGCCGGATATTGGGCATTCATATTCCGGAGGAGATTGCCGTATTAGGGGTTGATAATGATGATATTGTCTGTAGCCTTTCAGAGCCGCCTTTGTCCAGTGTCAGCCTGAATATACAAAAAGGTGGATATGAAGCTGCTCGGCTGATTGATGCCTTGATTCATGACAGTACTACAACTTATGAAGATGTAATCATCCATCCGGTCACTATCGTAAACCGCCTCTCCACAGATATTTATGCGACCGATAATCCGTCTATTCTTGCTGTGCTGCGGTTCGTTCATCAGAATTTGGCAAATAAAATCGGAGTGGAGGATGTGGTGAAGCAAGTTCATCTTTCCCGCAGCTTGCTTGAAATGCGCTTCCGCGAAGCTACGGGAAAATCTATTTACCAATATGTCTTTGACCTCCGTATGGAGCGTTTTTCGCAATTACTACTGGCAAGCGATGCTCCTATTGCCGAAATTGCCGTGCAAGTCGGGCTTCCTGATTCTAAAAATCTGGCACGGCAATTCAAGCAATATAAAGGTTGTGTGCCGGCTGAGTATCGCAAACAAAATCGTATCAAGTAGGTGCTTGCTATTCAAATGCTATTATTGGTGTATTAATCATCACGACTGACAGTACCGTCATAATTATCTTTCCATTGTCGTCCATGGTCATCACGATAGCTACCAAATCCTTGGTCTTTTAATTCGCGTTCAAAACCATTTTCATCAGTAGTCGTTATTCGTTCGGTTTCTTCGTTCGATGAGGAAGAACTGCCGGAAGATGACGTACTGCTGAAAGCTGCTTTACCCAAAATCATCAAAATGAGATAAAGTATTAAAGGCATATAATGACAACGCTTGCTACAGCGCCTATAACCATTGCCAAAG
>ERZ780060.247-NODE-247-length-21381-cov-3.610710_pt1 | contig 21381 bp, 16 predicted proteins | sample MGYA00511176_ERZ780060 | MGnify/ENA primary metagenome ERZ780060 (study PRJEB29588, sample SAMEA2148374) | human gut metagenome | biome: human gut; feature: human-associated habitat; material: faeces | place: Denmark | collected 2008/2010 ... | reverse complement strand
AAACCAACACTTCATGGCCCCGGTAAAGGGGCCCTACTATCAATTTGTCATTTGTATTACGCGAAAATTATATGAACGCAATAATATCGCCCGATTATTACTATGTTCTTACCGTTGCTGGTCAGTCTAATGCCATGGCGTATGGCGAAGGACTGCCATTACCGGACAGGGAAGATGCGCCTCATCCCAGAATTAAACAATTAGCGAGATTTGCGCATACGCATCCCGGAGGCCCGTCATGTCACTTTAACGACATTATTCCACTGACTCACTGCCCACACGATGTTCAGGATATGCAGGGTTATCACCATCCTCTGGCAACGAATCATCAAACACAGTACGGCACCGTTGGCCAGGCACTGCATATAGCACGGAAATTACTGCCCTTTATTCCTGATAATGCAGGGGTTCTCATCGTTCCGTGTTGCCGTGGCGGATCGGCTTTTACCGCGGGCAGCGAAGGAACATATTCAGAACGGCACGGAGCCAGCCATGATGCTTGTCGTTGGGGATCGGATACTCCGCTATACCAGGATTTAGTCAGCAGAACGCGAGCCGCACTGGCAAAAAATCCGCAGAACAAATTCCTCGGCGTATGCTGGATGCAAGGCGAATTTGACTTAATGACCAGTGACTACGCGTCACACCCTCAACACTTTAATCATATGGTTGAAGCCTTTCGTAGGGATCTAAAACAATACCATTCTCAGCTTAATAATATTACTGACGCACCGTGGTTTTGCGGCGATACCACCTGGTACTGGAAAGAAAATTTCCCTCATGCGTATGAAGCGATTTATGGCAATTATCAAAATAATGTTTTAGCCAATATTATTTTCGTCGACTTCCAGCAACAAGGTGAAAGAGGACTGACGAACGCGCCTGATGAAGATCCGGACGATTTAAGCACGGGATATTACGGTTCAGCGTACCGGTCACCGGAGAACTGGACGACGGCACTGCGAAGCAGTCATTTCAGCGCGGCAGCCCGTCGGGGGATTATTTCTGACAGGTTTGTAGAAGCAATTTTGCAGTTTTGGCGCGAAAGGTGAGCGTTCATTAATTTGATTTATTCGCATCCATCAACGCTTTTAACTCCTCCGGCGTAAACGGTGGTTTGCGTCGGTGCAGCATCGCATGGCAATTAGGGCACACAGGAAGCAAATCATTAACTGGATCCAGCTGGTAATCCTCTTTAATGGCTGAAAGCGGCACCAGGTGATGCACATGAATAAAGCCTTCAGCGATATCACCATAGATCTTCACCAGATCAACGCCGCATACGTTGCACTGGCATCCATGATGTTCGACCGCTTTATCTCGGGCCTTTTTATCGCGTTCATAGCGGTTTACTGTCACCTTTATCGCCGCACCTTCAACGTATATCTCCTGCGACGGCAACTCATCCGGGAACAGAACGTCGGCTATGGGAGCCGCAGCGGCTTTATCCTGATGAATATGAAATCCCTGCTCTATGAGTAGCTTGACACATTTAGATTTTATTCCGCCGGTGAAATCCGCAGGGGTAAATTGCGTCCCCGTCATCAATGTCGCTGCGATGCCAGCAATCGCCTTCGAGGGGTAACGTCGGCCATGATATTCAATCTCATACAACCGCGCAGGCTGGAACTGATGAGTTTCTCCCGCATCCCATAAATGGATAGCTTCGATGATATACCGCCGCGGAAGATGATCAGGGAGTTTATTCATGGAGAATGTCCTTATACGTTCTCAGTACAGGCAGCAAAAAAACAAATGAGATCAAGGTAATATATCTTCACTTGCAGGCTTGAACAGCAGAAAATTTGCGAGCATAATCGCAATTATTTCACTGCCAGGGATATCAATGGCTTCCAGTAAATCGCTACAGCAGGCAATTGCCAATATAAAAATCTGGCACAAGGGTGAACAGCGCGCGCCGCATAAGCCATTGTTATTGCTATATATATTAGCGGAATACCTGAATGGACATCCGCGCCTTTTCGATTATGGCTCGGAAATCTACGAACCTCTGCACAGTTTACTGGAACGTTTTGGGCCACAGCGTTCACAGTACCGACCTGATATGCCGTTCTGGCGATTACAAGGCGACGGATTCTGGCAATTACACAATGCCGAGCTTTGCTCAACAGCAGGGAGCAGCCGACAACCACCAGTGAAGGAACTGACTGAATACCACGTTGCAGGCGGTTTCGATGAACAGCACTACGCCCTGGTAACTGGCAATAAAAAACTCATCAATACTCTGGCGCAACAGATACTCGAAGCGCACTTCACCGAGAGTATTCAGGAAGAAATTGCTGACGAGCTGGGTTTTGATCTCCAGCAAATCCGTAAACAGCGCGACCCGTTATTTCGCAAAAATGTATTACGCGCTTATAACTACCAGTGCGCGATATGTGGCTTTAATATGCGCCACGACGACACCACCGTCGCGCTGGAAGCGGCGCATATAAAATGGAAACAGCACGGCGGTCCTTGTGAAATTCCTAATGGCCTGGCGCTTTGCGCAATTCACCATAAAGCCTTTGATAAAGGATCGATTGGCCTGGATGAAAATATGCGGGTACTGGTATCAGATGCAGTAAACGGCGGAGGGATCGTTGAGAGATTATTCTGGGATTTTGACGGGAAAACTATTGCGTTGCCGCAGGTGCGTAAAAATTACCCTTATGAGGTGTTTGTAGAGTGGCATCAGAAAGAGGTTTTTAGGGGGTGAGGTTGATAATACCGTGCCCCCATAATATTGCCATCTCTTGCATTGAGATATTAAAAGCTACAAATGTTCTCCCCATTTTTCAATGTAGACATTTATAGCAATATCAAAATTTATTGTTCAGCTTTTTCAACAACAAAACCATTTTGCCGTACAAACTCAATCAAGAGTTCAATATTAGCAATACCCCATTGATTAGAAATAGCAACAATTTCACCAGAAGGAAGTGTAATCAATGCATCTTCATTGATATGATAGCGACTCTTTTGCTTCTCTGGTATCTGTTCGACAAGCGTAACTGTACGTTTTTTAAAGTCTTCACTTAATCCATTTATTAAATCATTATAACTTGCTGGATTAAATTGTCTTATCCAATCACGTAATAATTCAAGCGCTAATTTACGTTTATTAAGTTCTTTATCTTTATATATATACCACGTATAGTCCTTCTCTTTTTTCTGACTGCTAATTAGCTGTTCATCACGTTTTTCACGAAATTTAACTTGATATTCTTCCAATTCAGGAACCGGTATAATTTGCTCTGCATTGATAAGAACATCATCATTAAATCTATAAGGCGTCAGACGAACGCATCGAATGTCTACCCCCTTATCTCTTAACCAAATCGCAGTGGTAGTCAGTTCCTTGCTAAAATCCGATGAAGCCAAAACGATTCTGATATCTTTACCAAAATCAACAAGTTCAGTTTCATCCAACTCAACAAATTCAAGTATTTTTTCTTTCGCATCGGCATCGCAGTTTTGTTTTTTCAAATACGTCTGGAAATATTCACATGCTTTCGCAAAACTCATTGTGGAAATCATCGCCGCATATCGTAGTGCCTGTAACTCCATATGCGCGCCCGTTTCATCACGTTTTAATTCGATAACCACTAAATTTGCCTGTTTATCGATTGCCAATAAATCAATTCGCCGACGGCTATCTTCCCAGTCAGAAAACTCTTCGGAAATCACCAGACAATCAGCAGCAATAATATCTATATTTTTTTTGATTGCTTCCTGTAAATCATAACGTTCCTGTAATCCTTCCAGAGTAAAGGTCGTTTTTTCTAAAGCATGTAGTTCTTTATTTGCGATATTGTACAGCGCCACGTTTATCTTCCTTTTTTAACTGATTTTACAGAGATTTTAACACAGTAAAAATTTTATTTCCTGAGCTGTAATCGATTAAGCTGATGCATTCAATGGGAATGATATCACCTAAAAAGCACATTATGACTATATAAATAAACCTAAAGAAGCCACACCTTCTTGGGGTAGACGCTGGTGGATCGCCAGAAGAGTCTTCATTTCTCGTAAAACAAACTCTGGCATCCAGCCACACTGTAACTCGAAATCAAACCGTTCGTTGTTGGCGTTCCCTTCCGCTGTCATCAGGCCATTTAAGATCAGTTTATTATAAAGCCATTCATCTAAATGCAAGCTGATACCGTAATCATTAAGCAACTTACAACGCAACTGATGAGCGATTTTTAAGCCCGCAACATCCAGATCGCCAAAATAAAGTAGTTGTTCTACCTGTTCGACCTCAAGGAGTTGTGACACGCACTCCGCCTGACCGGAAACTTTGTTACCTGCGCCATAAATGACCAGTGACCAGCGAGTCTGTGCTCGATTAAGTTGGCATAGCCGATAATACACATCGGAGTTTTCAACAATGATAGCCGGAAGATCATGGCAACGAGATGACTCATACGGTAAAGGCGGCGCACGTCGAAACGCGCCCATATCAGCCAAAGTCAGAGTGACATGCTTCCAGCCATCAGGTGGCAAGGAGTCCAGAGCTTTTTCGTCACCAAATATAAGCAGAGACCGCTCACGATGTCCAAGCAAGCCCGGGAATAGCGACTTGTCGCCCCCGGTTTGGCGAAAAAGATATGTATTCAGCTGTTGTAAGCGTGCCTTGATTGGCTGGGTAAGTTGTCCTGTAATACGTCGGGCCAACCAGGGATGCCAGGCTATTTCTGATGTTGTCTTCGTAGGAACGATGGCACCTTCGTAAACAAAAGTACTTGGCAGGCTCATACCCCGCCAGTAGGAGCCTGTCCTTAATTCTGTGTAACTGCCCACTCGTTAAAGGTGATCGCTCAGGCGGTCACCGAACTCAATAATAAAACGACTCATCGCCAGCCGCCAGTTCTGGATCGGCATGCTCCATTTTTTCGACGCATCCTTGATCGCCAGATAAATAACTTTTCGTACCGAGTCGTCTGTCGGGAACACCTTGCGCTTCTTTATGGCTGCACGGATCACGCTGTTCAGTGACTCGATGGCATTCGTCGTGTAGATCGCCTTGCGGATATCGGGTGGATAGTTGAAGAATGTATTGAGGTTTTCCCAGTGCGCACGCCAGCTTTTACTGATCTGCGGGTATTTTTCGTCCAAGTCATCCGCGAAGCTGTCCAGCGCCATCAGCGCCGCCTCTTCTGTTGGAGCCTGATACACCGTTTTCAGCCTGCTGGTGACAGCTTTGTAGTCTTTCCATGCCACATATTTCAGACTGTTGCGCACCATATGGATGAGGCATAGCTGGATGTGCGTCTGCGGATACACACTGTTTATCGCATCCGGGAAGCCCTTCAGACCATCCACGCAGGCAATCAGGATGTCCTGAAGCCCTCGATTTTTAAGCTCTGTCAGCACACTCAGCCAGAACTTTGCGCCTTCATTTTCGGCCAGCCACATACCCAGTAACTCTTTCTGGCCTTCGGTGTTGATGCCCAGTGCCAGAAAAACGGCTTTGTTTATTACGCTACCATTCTGCCGAACTTTCACGACGATACAGTCCATATAAACAATGGGATACAGCGCATTAAGTTGTCTGTTTTGCCACTCAGTAACCTGATCTTTAACGGCATCAGTGACTTTAGATATCAGCGTGGGCGACACATCGGCGTCGTACATTTCTTTGAAGGTGGCGACAATTTCGCGTGTGGTCATCCCTTTGGCATACAGAGATAAGATCTGGCTGTCCATCTGCGTAATACGCGTCTGGTTCTTCTTAATCAGCTGAGGTTCAAAGGTATTTTCGCGGTCACGTGGCGTGTTCAGCTCAATCTCGCCATCATCGCAAAGCAAGGTTTTTGATGAGTAGCCATTGCGGGTGTTTGAGCCTTTTTTGGGCGCATTTTTCTCATGCCCGAGATGGTCAGTCAGCTCAGCATTGAGCGCCGTTTCGACGGTAAGCTTCGTCAGTATACGGGAAAACTGGTTAAGGTCAGCTTCGGTTTTAAGACCTTTAGCCAGTTCAGCAGCCAGCGCTTTGAGTTTACTTTCGTCCATAATTTGCCTGTCTCCGTTGTTGGAATGAACATATCAAAAACAGGCAGATACGCAATTTAAATTACAGTCTCATTATGGCTGCACTGTCCGGCAGATAGCTGTTGAACTGAAGCGATACCCGGTGAGCGCCATTAACAAGCTGGCGAAGTACCTTGACGATGACAGTATCCATAATTGCATTACACAAGAATTATACGATGTCCCTGTCCTGGAGCTAACTCGATTGGCGTAGATGTATGCTCCCCCTAGGTAGTAATTCCTAGTCATTCACCCCTGACCTGGATGGCTTCTATCTGCTTGACAACGGGTGATAATGTTGATCGTATGATGACAACCTTGTACTATTTCGACACTGAAACATTACCCTCAACAGAGTACGGATAACGCAAATGAGTGAGCAAATAATGACCGTCAAGGATGTCGCGTCGTACCTCAAGCTCAACGAGCGAACTGTTTACCGTATGGCAATGTCAGTGAAAATACCTGCCTTCAAAGTGGGCACATCCTGGCGTTTCAAGCGTGAAGACATCGAAAAGTGGATAGAAGAACAAAAGAATGACAGACAATAATAGGGAATTTTTGGGTGTTACTGGATAACAAAACCAGCGGCCACGTTGGTAACGAACTGAAAAAATATACCTTTTCTGGTTCCAGGCTCTCTGTTCTGTCCAGCCTGTTTACCTTATACGGTTTTGCCTCGCTGAAGCACGAGTTGAAGCAGCTGGAATCTGCAAGGATTATTTTCAGCGAATGGGATTCGCTCAATCTGCAGAACCTAGTTGGTTCTGATTCGGACGTTCTCCTGCTGAATCAGCTGCAACAAAAACGCATCGCCAGTGAGTTCTCGCAATGGCTGGCAAACAAGGCTGAAGTGAAAGCCAGTGTGCGGCCTCAGCCGGGTCAGAATATTATTCATCTTGAGGCTACCGAGCAAAGTTTTGCCATCAGCGGCAGTGCCACGCTCAGTCCAACTGGGCTCGGTGACGTGCGCTCCGACTCTCTGCACATGAACATGGGCTTGTCTGACCCTGAGAGCACCCGGCAGCTTTTGACGTGGTTTGATAATGTCTGGGCTGACTCACAGAATTTTCGTGATATTAAGAATAATCTGATTGCCAAACTGGATGCAATCGCAGTCGATCAACCGGCCAGTTTTATCTATTTCCTCACGCTATTTCATTTGTTCAAAGACTTCCTCGAAGACATCGACGAAGACAACATCATCCGCAGTAAAACTGGCTTTAAAGATACCCTAGTCTGGAACAAACTCTACAAATTCCAGAAAGACGGAGTGCTGGGTGCAATAGACAAGCTTGAAAAGCACAACGGCTGCATCATTGCCGACAGCGTGGGTTTGGGTAAAACCTTTGAAGCCTTGGCTGTGATCAAATACTACGAACTGCGTAACGATCGGGTGCTTGTTCTATGCCCGAAAAAGCTTCGTGACAACTGGACCATGTACACGGTCAACGATAAGCGCAATCTGCTCGCAACTGACCGCTTTAATTACGATGTACTGAACCATACCGATCTGACCCGACCGAAAGGCTACTCGGGCGAAATCAATCTGGAGACACTGAACTGGGCCAATTACGACCTGGTGGTCATCGACGAATCCCATAACTTCCGTAACACACCGAGCAAGGCGGAAGGTAAAAGCCGCTATGAACGCCTGATGAACGACATTATCCGCTCAGGCGTGAAAACCAAAGTGCTGATGTTGTCGGCAACGCCGGTCAACAATCGCATGAACGATCTGAAAAATCAGGTCGCCTTCATTACTGAAGGTCGGGATGATGCCTTTGCCGAACAGGGTATCAAAAATATTGAAAACACCCTGCGGCTTGCCCAGAAGCAATTTAATCAGTGGGTCAGTGAGCCGGTCGAAAAGCGTACCACGGCGTCTTTACTCGACATCATGAGCTTTGACTACTTCAAACTTCTCGATATCGTGACCATTGCCCGTTCCCGCAAACACATCGAAAAGTACTATGGCACCGAAGATATCGGCCGCTTCCCAACTCGCTTGCCACCAAAAAACATCTATGCCAACATCGACGCCTCAAGCGAGTTTCCGCCGTTAAAAGACGTCAATAAAACCATCCGGCGGCTATCCCTGGCGGGTTATTCGCCGTTGAAATTCGTGCGCGAAGCCAAAAAAGCCGAATACGCCCGTCGTTATGATAAAGCCGTGGGAGGTGGTAAAGGTGTATTCAAACAAGTAGACCGTGAAGAAAGCCTGATTCACCTCATGCGCGTCAACTTGCTCAAGCGAATGGAAAGCTCAATTCACTCGTTCACGCTGACGGCCACCAAGCTTGCTCAGCAGGTTGACCGACTGCTGGCCAAAATTGATGCCCACGAATCAGAAGATCTGACGGAGCTGAATATCGAGGATATCCACGACTTTGAACTGGAGTCCACCGAACTGGAAAGTTACATGGTGGGCAACAAGACCAAAGTGTTGCTGCAGGATATGGATCTGATTCGCTTCCGGCAGGAACTGGAGGCCGACCGCGAGTTTCTGACTTACATTGCTGATACTGCACAACGAGTGAGTGCTGCTCGTGATGCAAAGCTGGCTCAGCTTAAACAAACTATTGCCAGCAAGGTGGCTAACCCGCTAAATCCCGGCAATAAAAAGGTGATCGTGTTTACCGCGTTCGCCGATACCGCCCAATACCTGTATGCCCATCTGGCGCAATGGGCACATTCCGAACTGGGCATTCATACTGCATTGGTAACGGGCGGCGGTACCAATAAAACTACCATGGCGGGCTTAGGCTCTGACCTCAACAATATTCTTACCGCCTTCTCGCCGGTATCCAAAGAGCGCAGCAAAGTAGACCCAACTGCCACGACCGAACTGGATTTACTGATAGCCACTGACTGCATCAGTGAGGGTCAGAACCTGCAGGATTGCGATACGCTCATCAACTACGATATTCACTGGAATCCGGTACGTATCATTCAGCGTTTTGGCCGTATCGACCGTCTTGGCAGTAAAAACACGCAAATCCAGCTCATCAACTTCTGGCCCAACATGGAGCTGGATGAATACATCAATCTGGAAGCGCGTGTCTCGGGGCGTATGGTGTTGCTGGATATATCTGCAACTGGCGAAGAGAACGTCATCGATGAAAACGCCAAAAACATGAATGACCTTGAATACCGGCGCAGACAACTACAGCAACTCAAAGACGCAGTAGTCGATCTGGAGGACATGAGCGGTGGTGTATCCATTACCGATCTTACCCTCAATGACTTCCGCATGGATCTGTCAGGCTATATGAACGACAAGGCCCGCCTCGCAACGCTGGAGCAAGCACCGCTAGGGCTGTATGCCGCCGTCAGTATTGACCAAAATCTGGCCGCCGATAGCATCAAACCGGGCGTCATCTTCTGTCTGAAGAATATCCGCAGTGGTAAAGAAGCTGTTCAGGTAGATGACAACTACCCGCTGGCCCCGTACTTCCTGATCTACGTGACCGCTGATGCCGAAGGCAGCGCCGTGGTTGAGCTGAACTTCACCCAAAGTAAAAAGATACTCGATCTACTCAAGCGTGAAGCCTCTAAGCACAAAGCGCCCGAACAACCCGCCATCACCGAAGTTAATCGCATAACGCGCCACGGGCGTGATATGAGCTACTTCCAACATTTGCTGGCCGTTGCCGTCGACAGCATTGCCGGGAAGAGCGAAGAAAAAGGCATTGAAAGCCTATTTGCCAAAGGCGGTACCGTACTTACCGCCACCTCCAGTCAGGGCATTGAAGACTTTATGGTGGTGTCCTACCTGATATTGACAGCCGCTACTCAGGGAACAGAAGGTCAAGGAGAGCGTGATGTCTGATATGGGGTTAGGCTTGCCACAATTCGAAGCCTTTCTGGAAGGCTTGAACGTGCCCAATAGCTGTGTACTCAATAAGCCTCTGTTCAAAAAGATGTTTCAGGCGCACGCCGACTTGGACGCTAAAGACAAAAAGGCTCTGAAGGACGATGTTGATAAAATCCGCTGGCTCTACACCCTAAAGCCCAGCACCATCAATATCGCGCCTTTTAGTGACGACCTGCGCGACTATGGTGAGCTGGCCTTTCTGCAAGTGGAATTAAGCAATACCAAAAGCGCAGAACGAATTGGTCAGCTGATCAACAGGGCGATACCTTACCCATTAGTAATTTTCTTTGTGCACGCTGAAAACAAGGGCACAGAGGGCACTGGCGATTCGGATTCAAACGTACGCGAAAAACAACATGACAAAGAACAACTGGCTATCTGCCTGGCGGGCAAGCGCATAAACAGAGCGGATCAAGCAAAGTGGGTCATTGAAGAGTTACAGCTATCACCTTGGCTAGGGTTGGGCTGCAAAACTCAAAGTGAACAAATTTTTTTTAACAGCCTGAACTTTACCAGCTTGCCGCACAGTAATTTCTGGCAGTTCTACCAAGCATTTATGTGCCGTGTACAAGCGCTTCAGTGTGCTGAAGTCAGTGGGCGCTTTTGTTTGGTGGATGGTTTAGTGAATGGCGAAGCTGCAGAGCAGCAGCGGCAACAATTGCAACATTACCGTCAAATCGAGCAGGAAATTAAAAAACTACGCGCCCAGATAAAACAGGCCGAGTTCAGCCAGCAGGTTGTGTTGAATACCCAGATTAAACAGCAGGAACAGCGGCTCAGGCAGATCGCTAATACGCTTTAACCGAATTGAAAAAGTAGAAGCCGAAAACAAAAGAATTAAGAGGAAACACAGTGAAAAACGTCATACCAGAAATGGATTCACAGAGCATGGACATCGTCGCTGATAATATCAGTAAACTCAAAGAGCTGTTTCCAGAAGCCTTTATCGAAGGCAAAGTCGACTTCGATGCCCTGAAAGAAGTGCTCGGTGACTATATCGATGGTCGCGAAGAACGCTACAGCTTCACCTGGAATGGCAAAAGCAAAGCCCGCATGCTGGCACAAACACCAAGCGCTGGAACCTTACGTCCCTGTAAAGAAGAATCCGTTGATTGGGATAATACTCAAAATCTCTTTATCGAAGGCGATAACCTCGAAGTACTCAAGCTACTGCAAAAGAGCTATCACAAAAAAGTCAAAATGATCTATATCGATCCGCCCTACAACACAGGCAAGGATTTTGTTTATAAAGATAACTTTAAAGACAATATCAAAAACTACAAAGAGATCACTGGTCAGGTGGATGGTGAGGGGCGAAACTTATCTAACAATCCGGAGACGAGTGGGCGCTATCACACTGACTGGCTGAACATGATGTACCCACGCCTGAAACTTGCTCGTAATCTACTAAAGGATGATGGGGTTATTTTTATCAGTATTGACGACAATGAGTTTGCCAATATAAGGAAAATTGCCGATGAGATTTTTGGCGAAGAAAACTTTATCGCTAGCATTGTATGGCAAGGCGGCCGGAAAAATGACTCACGTAGATTCTCTGTAGTACATGACTATATTTTGGTTTATGTTAAAAATGAAAATTATCTATCAGCGAGAGAAGTCAAATGGCGAGAGAGGAAAGAAGGACTCGATCAGGTATATGAAAAGCATAAAGCTCTGCTAAAAAAGCACGGCTCCAATTACGACGAAGCATCTAAGGAACTAAAAGAGTGGTTCAATGATTTGGGTGAAAATGATCCTTCCAAGGAACATTCACATTATTCAAAAATGGATGAAGGCGGCGTTTATTATGGCGACAATATCAGTAGTCCGAATTATAGAGAGAACCTGATATTTGAATACAAAGGTTATAAGCCACCAAAAAACGGTTGGAGGTATAACCAAGAGGCAATGGCTCGTCTAGATCGGGAAGGACTTTTGATATTTCCATCCTCAAAAGAGAGCCGAATTCAGTACAAAAGATATTTGCATCACACGGAGACATGGGCGCCTAGCACTTTTCTATATAAAGACAGACGAGCTGCATCGAAGAGTTTGTCTGCACTAATGGGTGGTGAATTTTTCGACTTTCCAAAAGACATTTCCGTTCTTGCTCGTCTGATTGACACTTTCACAGGGGAGAGTGATTTGGTTCTTGATTTCTTTGCTGGATCTTCAGCTTTTGCGCATGCATGCATTGAGTTGAATGTAAGGAGAAGTAAAGCGAATCGATTTGTAATGGTTCAACTCCCGGAAATTACTGACGAAAAATCAGAGGCATTCAAAGCTGGTTATAAAACCATCTCGGATATCAGCAAAGAACGCATTCGCCGAGCGGCGTGTCAAATTAAAGATGAAAACCCAGATTATCAGGGTGACCTTGGCTTTAAAGTCTTCAAACTTGATTCCACCAATATCAAACCTTGGGAGCTGGATTTCGATCTTACGGAGCAGGATCTGGAAGATCAGATATCCAATATTAAACATGGTCGTAAAGAAGAGGATGTGCTCTACGAGGTGCTGCTGAAGTACGGTCTGGATCTGACCTTGCCAATTGCCGAGCACAGTGTGGCTGGCCATAAGGTGTTTGATATCGGTATGGGCGCGCTCGTGATTTGCCTGTCGGATGATATTACCCTCGATGTGGTGGAAGGGATTGTCAAGCTCAAAGACGAACTCAACCCAGAAATTATACGGGTGGTTTTCAAAGACGCCGGGTTTGCCGACGACGTGGTAAAAACCAACGCGGTACAGATTCTCAAGCAGGCCGGAATTGAAGACGTAAGGAGCCTGTAATATGAGCATGAAGATTCAGTTCGATGCCAATCTGGATTATCAGCGTGATGCGATTGAGTCAGTAACGGGCGTATTCGCCGGCCAGGAAATCTGCCAGACCAACTTTACGGTAGCACCGCTGCATTCCTGGGAAGAAGGCTCGCTGTTTCATGGTATTCAGGAAGATACCCTGGGTATTGGTAACCGCCTACGCCTGCTGGATGAAGATATCCATGCCAATATCCGCAAAATACAGCTGAAAAATGGCCTCGCGCCGTCAGAGTCATTTGACTCGAAATACGGCATTCACTTAACCGTGGAAATGGAAACCGGAACGGGTAAAACCTATGTTTACCTGCGTACAGTTTTCGAAATGAACCGGCTCTATGGCTTTACCAAGTTTATTATCGTGGTGCCGTCCATCGCCATTAAAGAAGGAGTGCAGAAGTCACTGGAAATTACGGCGACTCATTTTAAAGAGCTGTACGAAAACGTTGCCTTCGACTATTTCACCTACGATTCCAGTAAGCTGTCGGATGTGCGTAACTTTGCGACCAGCCCTAACATTCAGATCATGGTCATCAATATCGATGCCTTCCGGAAAAGCTTTAGCGACCCGGAGCAAGAGAACAAAGCCAACATCATTCACCGGGCACACGACCGGATGACCGGTGCCAAGCCGATCGAATTTATCCAGCAAACCAACCCAATTGTGATTGTCGATGAGCCGCAGAGTGTTGACACCACAGATAAGAGTAAAGAGGCCATCGCCTCGCTTAATCCCATGTGTACACTGCGTTATTCAGCTACCCATGTGGAAAAGCACCATATGCTCTACAAGCTTGATTCAGTTGATGCCTACGAGCAAAAACTGGTTAAGCAGATTGAAGTGGCAGGCATTGAGGTTAAGGACGGCCACAATAAGGCCTTTATCAAGCTGGTCAGTGTGAACAATAAAAAAAGCCCGATCAGTGCCAAAATCGAAATTGATGCTCGCCTGAAGAATGGCAGCATTAAGCGCAAGGAAGTCACGGTGACCAGCGGAGCGGATTTGCTGGATGCCAAGTACAGTGGTGGCCGCGATGTATATGACGGCTACATTATTGATGACATCTACTGCGAACAGGGCAATGAATACATCAGCTTTACCAGTAAGCCCGATATTCTGAAACTGGGTCAGGCCTTGGGAGAAGTTGATCCGGATGAATTTAAACGCCTGCAGATCCGCAAAACCATTGAAGAGCATCTCGATAAAGAAATGCGCCTGCGCCCACAGGGCATTAAGGTGCTGAGCCTGTTTTTTATCGACAAGGTCGCCAACTACCGCTGGTATGACGAAGACGGTAACCCGCAAAAGGGTAAGTTCGCCCTGATGTTTGAGGAAGAATACGATCGCGCCATTCGCAAACCCAAGTACAGCCAGTTATTTGAAGGTGCCGATCTGGATACAGCTGCACAAGGCGTGCATAACGGTTATTTTGCGATCGATAAGAAAAAAGATTCGTCAGGCAAGGAAATGCTCAAAGAATCTAAAATTGGAAAAGATGGCAAGGCGGCAAGCAGCGAATCTGATGGCAGTGCTTACAACACCATTATGAAAGACAAGGAATGGTTGTTGAGTTTTGATTGCAAACTGAAATTCATTTTTTCCCATTCAGCGCTCAAGGAAGGCTGGGACAACCCTAATGTGTTCCAGATCTGCACCCTGAACGAAACCAGCTCAGTGATCAAAAAACGCCAGGAGATCGGCCGGGGCTTGCGTATCTGTGTAAATCAGAATGGTGAGCGGGTACACGGCTTTGCGGTGAATACTCTCACCGTGATGGCCAATGAATCCTACGAGCAATTTGCAGAGCAATTGCAGAAGGAAATTGAAAACGAAGAAGGTATCAAGTTTGGTGTGGTTGAAAAGCACCTGTTTGCCAATATCGTAGTGCCGGTTGATGACCACAACCATGAATACTTGGGTAGCGAGGCGTCGAAGCAATTGTGGGAACACTTGCAGAGCGAAGGCCACATTGACGGCAAGGGTAAAGTGCAGGATAGCCTTAAGGCGTCATTGAAGAACGGTACTCTGGAGTTGCCTGAGGCATTCCAGCCCCATACAGCACAGATTGTGTCGGTGCTGAAAAAGGTATCCGGTAACCTGAACATCAAGAACCGTGATGACAAAGCCAAGGTTTCGCTGAACAAAGCGGTGTATCTGAGTCCCGAGTTTCAGGCGCTGTGGGATCGTATTAAATACAAAACTACGTTCCGCGTGAACTTTGATACCAGGGCATTGATCGAGAAGTGCGCCGAAGAGATCAAAATAAACCTTCAGGTGGGTAAGGCTCGCTTCACTTACCGCAAGGCGAAGACTGAAATTGATCGGGGTGGCGTGCACACAGAGAAGACCGTTGAAGCAACCAGCGTGTACGAATCCCGCTCGTACGATTTACCCGATTTGATCACTTACTTACAGAACGAAACCAACCTGACGCGCCGCACCATTGTTTCCATTATCAACAAAAGTGGTCGCCTGGAGTCGTTCAAGAACAACCCACAGAAGTTTATCGAACAGGCAGGTAACATAATCAAAAGCCAAATGCGTCTGTTTATCGTCGATGGAATCAAGTACCACAAAATTGGTGATGATCAGTTCTATGCTCAGGAATTATTCCAACAAAACGAATTGTTTGGCTACCTGAAAGACAACATGGTTAAAGCTGAGAAGTCCGTTTTTGACTATGTAGTTTACGACTCCGATATTGAGCTGGAATTTGCCTCGGCCTTCGAGCGAAATGAGGATATCAAACTTTACGCCAAACTACCCGGTTGGTTCAAAATCGATACGCCATTAGGCGGCTATAACCCCGACTGGGCGGTTCTAATCGAAAAGGATGGCAAGGAAAAACTCTACTTCGTTGTCGAAACCAAAAGCACGCTCTTCTCCGTGGAAAGACGTCCGGAGGAAAATGCCAAAATCAAATGTGGTTATGCACACTTTGAAGCATTGGGTGATGAGGTGAAGTTTACGGTATCTAATTCGATGGATGAGTTCTCAAGCAGGTATGCGTGAGCAGTGTTAATTCACAATTTTTTTGAAATGAACGATTTGAAAAGGACGTCAAAATGAGACTTTGTAGTGGTCAACTAAAACTGGCCACTGCTTTAGAGTTTTTCCAGTATCGGTTTTCCGATTCGTTTGGGGGTAACCCACCGTATAGTCATGCGGCCTTAGCGAGCTGTAATATGCGACGATATAGTCTGTGATCGCATGAGCAGCTTCGCTAAAGTTTATATAACCTGTCACTGGCACCCACTCGTTTTTCAGACTTCTGAAGAAGCGTTCCATCGGGCTGTTGTCCCAACAGTTTCCACGTCGGCTCGTACTCTGCCTGATCCGGCAACCCCACAGTAACCTCCGGAACTGACTGATTGTATAGTGACTACCCTGGACGCTGCGGAACATCACTCCGGCTGGTTTACAGCGAGTTTCCCACGCCATATCCAGCGCTTTGATGGTCAGTCTGCTGTCCGGTGAGAAAGACATTGCCCAGCCAACTGGTTTTCTTGCGAATAGGTCGAGAACAACAGCAAGGTTCGCCCAGCGTTTACCTGTCCAGATATAGGTCACGTCGCCGCACCACACCTGATTTAACTCTGTTACGGCGAACTGTCGCTCAAGATGATTCGGGATAGCAACGTGCTCATTCCCCCCACGTTTATAACCCTACCGATAGCGTGAAAGGAAGTGCAGCAGCAATAATGGCTTATGTGGCGCACGCTGTTCGCCTTTGCGCCAAATGGTGATATTTGATATCGCTTGCTTTAGGGTTTTGTCAGAGGTCATTACGTTGAAGAATCCATGGGTACATATTTGCGATGAGGCTCGCAACTTTATGTACATTCAAGGCATTATTGCAGACGTCCTTTTTGTCTGGCGACTCTGTACCTGGCAGATGGAATTCTGATAACAACGGTAAAAAATACAGCGACCAACCAGTCCTAAGCGGGCTGGTTGGTCTTTTAAATTTAAACATCAGCCGAGGAATAACGGCATTCAACTCACTCGCCATTACCCCGATTGATCTTCGCATAGTCAAACGGCGTAATCGCTCTCTCCCGATTGGCATCCAGAAAATCAGCCCACCACTGCAACATCAGCTTGCGCTCATCCAGATGCTCCGCTTTATGGATATACGCAGCCCTCACCGAATTGCGTTCCATATGGCTCATCTGCCTTTCCACCGCATCCTTCGACCATAGTCCTGACTCAATTAACGAACTACAGGCCATTGTACGGAAGCCGTGGCCGCAAACTTCAACCTTAGTGTCATAACCCATCACCCGTAGCGCACTGTTTACCGTGTTCTCGCTCATAGGCTTACGCGGATCGTGATCGCCAATAAAAATCAGCTCATGTTCGCCACAGAACTGTTTTATCTGCTTCAGGATCGCTAGCGCCTGCTTTGAAAGCGGCACCAGATGAGGTGTACGCATCTTTGATCCTCGCTGAGAATGTTTCACGCCGGGAATAGGCTCTCGCTCAGGCGGGATAGTCCACATTGACGTTTCAAAATCGATTTCTGACCAGCGTGCAAAACGCAGCTCACTGGATCGAATAAAAATAAGCAGAGTAAGTTCGGTTGCCCAACGGGTTAGTGGCCTGCCGGTGTATTCATCGATTTTCTGGAGTAATTCCGGGATACGCTTTAACTCCAGCGCCGGACGATGCTGTCGATTACTGGAAGCAACCGCCCCCGCCATCTCTTGCGCCGGATTGTAATCAATTAACCCGCTTTGCACTGCATAACGCATGATGGCCGTAGTGCGCTGTTGAAGGCGGGAAGCCACTTCAAGACGCCCGGATTTCTCCACGGCTTTAATAGGAATTAACAGATCGCGGGTGCCCAATTCGGCAATATTGCGAGAACCAATTGCCGGGAAGATATTGTCCTCCAGGCTCTTTTTTACACGATTAGCATGATCTTCTGACCATTTTTGGTTGGTTACGAGCCACTCTCTGGCAACCTTCTCGAAAGTAATAATCTCTTTCGCCTGCTCTTCTTTCACAGCACGCTTATGCTCACGAGGATCGATACCAGCAGCTACCAGCTTTCTGGCCTCTTCCCTTTTCTTCCTGGCATCTGCCAGCGAAACATCCGGGTAAACGCCGAACGCCATCAAATGTTGTTTACCGCCAAAACGGAAACGAAATCGCCAATACTTTGAACCGCCAGGTTTTACAAGTAAGGACATGCCGTCGCCGTCAACAAGTGAATACTCTTTCTCCTCAGGTTTCGCAGAGCGAACTTTAGTATCCGTTAGGGCCATAATGGTCTTCCTTCCATTGGTATCTCGTGAGTATACAAGCAATATCGAATCGGCAAATATACTCATTAGTATACTCACAAGCCTGTTGATGTGGGTTGAGTCAGGTTGACTTCAGTTGAGGAGAAAAGCTGGAAAAGCCTTGTGTGGCGCGGATTTCAGGCATAAAAAAAGACCTCAGCTGAGGTCTATTTACATACTTTTGGTGCCGAAGGCCGGACTCGAACCGGCACGTATTTCTACGGTTGATTTTGAATCAACTGCGTCTACCGATTTCGCCACTTCGGCACTGAAGAGGTATGCGGAAAACGTTGTGGATTATACCTGTCGCACGCCACCATGCAAGCGCCAGCTTGCTCGCACCTCGCTAAGTGCTGAAATTTTCAGCATTGCATACAGCGATGTGTAACCTTTGTCACACTCCAGGCACCCCGCCCTGCCATGCTCTACACTTCCCAGACAACACCAGAGAAGGACCAAAAAATGTCGATGATAAAAAGCTATGCCGCAAAAGAAGCGGGCGGCGAACTGGAAGTTTATGAGTACGATCCCGGTGAACTGAAGCCACAAGATGTTGAAGTGCAGGTGGATTACTGCGGGATCTGTCATTCCGATCTGTCAATGATCGATAACGAATGGGGATTTTCACAATATCCACTGGTTGCCGGGCATGAGGTGATTGGTCGCGTAGTGGCGCTCGGGAGTGCCGCGCAGGATAAAGGTTTGCAGGTCGGTCAGCGTGTCGGGATTGGCTGGACGGCACGCAGCTGCGGGCATTGCGATGCCTGTATTAGCGGTAATCAGATCAACTGCGAGCAAGGTGCGGTGCCGACGATTATGAATCGCGGTGGCTTTGCCGAGAAGTTGCGTGCGGACTGGCAATGGGTGATTCCACTGCCAGAAAATATTGATATCGAGTCCGCCGGGCCGCTGTTGTGCGGCGGTATCACGGTCTTTAAACCGCTGTTGATGCACCATATCACTGCCACCAGCCGCGTTGGGGTAATTGGTATTGGCGGGCTGGGGCATATAGCTATAAAACTTCTGCACGCAATGGGATGCGAGGTGACAGCCTTTAGTTCTAATCCGGCGAAAGAGCAGGAAGTGCTGGCGATGGGTGCCGATAAAGTGGTGAATAGCCGCGATCCACAGGCACTGAAAGCACTGGCGGGGCAGTTTGATCTCATTATCAACACCGTCAACGTCAGCCTCGACTGGCAGCCTTATTTTGAGGCGCTGACGTATGGCGGTAATTTCCACACCGTCGGTGCGGTTCTCACGCCGTTGCCGGTTCCGGCCTTTACGCTGATTGCGGGCGATCGCAGTGTCTCTGGCTCTGCTACCGGTACACCTTATGAGTTGCGTAAGCTGATGCGCTTTGCCGCCCGCAGCAAGGTTGCGCCGACTACCGAACTGTTCCCGATGTCGAAAATTAACGACGCCATCCAGCATGTGCGCGACGGTAAGGCGCGTTACCGCGTGGTGTTGAAAGCCGATTTTTGAAAATCATTCGCAGCGCTGATCTGAGGCGCTGCCCTCTTTCGCACATATTCTGTTTTGTCGTATCGCCAGCACAGCCTGCCGACATTGTTCGGTGACATTGGCAATATCATGGTTGATATCAATGCGCACAATATCCTGTTCATCTGCTTGTGGACGCTCCAGCGCCTCAAACTGACTTTTTAGTAACGCTACCGGCATAAAATGCCCAGCCCGACGCTGCATTCGCGCGAGGATAGTTTCATAGTCGCCATCTAACCAGAGGAAATGAACATGGGGGCTACCCTTGCGTAAAATATCACGATACTGTTTTTTTAATGATGAACAGACAATAAATCCTGTTTCATTCTTTTTATAAAGACTGTATGAAGCATCATTTAAGCGTTCCAGCCAGGGAAGTCGATCTTCATCAGATAATGGAATACCCTGCGACATTTTATCTATATTTTTGGCTGGATGAAGATCGTCACCATCAATAAATTTAGCAGATAATAACGCGGCAACCTTGCTACCAATTAATGTTTTACCACTCCCTGAAACGCCCATCAAAATAAAGCTTTCACCCGCCATTTAAAATCTCCTGAATCATCTTACCTGCTGCGATACTACGCCTGGTGGCATAATAATTTCACGTTTTTTTATTTCTGCTGATAAGAATTACAAGGCACATCACGTTATGCGTAACATAGTAATGTAACAATTTTCTGACGTGATCTTCATCACAAATAATGACAATTAAAACCGCTTAAATGCTTCCGAGGTGTCTACCTGACCAGTGAGGAATTTATGCAAGTGAAAACACAGTCCTGCGTTGTTGCGGGCAAGAAAACTGTTGCCGTTACCGAGCAGACGATAGATTGGAATAATAATGGAACATTAGTACAAATAACCCGAGGTGGAATTTGCGGTTCCGATTTACATTATTATCAGGAAGGAAAAGTAGGTAATTTCATGATAAAGGCACCGATGGTGTTAGGTCATGAAGTTATCGGTAAAGTTATTCATAGCGACTCATCAGAATTACATGAAGGGCAAACGGTAGCCATTAATCCGTCTAAACCGTGCGGTCACTGCAAATACTGCATTGAACATAACGAGAATCAGTGTACAGATATGCGTTTTTTTGGCAGTGCCATGTATTTCCCTCATGTTGATGGTGGTTTTACCCGTTATAAAATGGTCGAAACGTCGCAATGTGTCCCTTATCCGGCCAAAGCTGACGAAAAGGTTATGGCTTTTGCCGAACCTTTAGCCGTCGCGATTCATGCCGCACATCAGGCCGGCGAGTTACAGGGCAAGCGAGTATTTATTTCTGGTGTTGGGCCCATTGGCTGCCTGATTGTCAGTGCTGTGAAAACACTGGGGGCCGCGGAAATTGTCTGTGCCGATGTGAGTCCCCGTTCCCTTTCGCTGGGCAAAGAGATGGGGGCGGAGGTGCTCGTAAACCCACAAAACGACGACATGGATCACTGGAAAGCGGAAAAAGGCTATTTCGATGTCAGCTTTGAAGTGTCCGGTCATCCTTCATCAGTGAATACCTGTCTGGAGGTCACTCGTGCACGCGGCGTAATGGTGCAGGTAGGTATGGGAGGCGCGATGGCAGAATTCCCAATGATGACATTGATTGGTAAGGAGATTTCACTCAAAGGCTCTTTCCGTTTTACCAGCGAATTTAATACCGCAGTGTCATGGCTGGCGAATGGCGTTATCAATCCACTGCCTTTACTGAGTGCTGAATATCCCTTCACTGACCTGGAAGAGGCGCTACGTTTCGCCGGTGATAAAACCCAGGCAGCAAAAGTCCAGCTTGTTTTCTAAGAGATAAATAAAGGAATAATACAATGAACGATCTATTTTCACTGGCAGGAAAAAATATCTTG
>ERZ780060.241-NODE-241-length-21653-cov-4.705389_pt1 | contig 21653 bp, 12 predicted proteins | sample MGYA00511176_ERZ780060 | MGnify/ENA primary metagenome ERZ780060 (study PRJEB29588, sample SAMEA2148374) | human gut metagenome | biome: human gut; feature: human-associated habitat; material: faeces | place: Denmark | collected 2008/2010 ... | reverse complement strand
CAGTGCTCTTAGGGGCGCTCCGGCTGTCGGTCTCGAAGACGGTGCCGCTCTCCATCAGCGAGTGGGTCTGCGTCGTGCCGCTCTCCGTCATGCGGAGGTAGGAGAACTCGGCGCCCACGCTGTGGCGGTCGTTGATTTCGTAGATGGCCCCGAGCCGGCCGCCTCCCGACGTGTCGTCGTTCTTCAGGGTCGATTCGGCATTGAGCCGCTTGCTGCTGGTCGTGTAGTCGGTCTTTTCGGTCGAGAGGACCTCCGAGGGTCCGAACGAGGCCCAGGCCGAAGCGTTGATGTCGAAGCGCCCGCTGTGGATGCTGATGTTGGCTGCCGGCATGTACGAACTGCCCATCTTGCCCTGCGTCGTGCGCATCGAGACCGAGCCGTTCAGGCCGTTCTCGCGCCGCTTGCGGAGCGTGATTTTGATGACGCCGCCCGAGGAGTCGGCATCGTAGTCGGCGCCGGTGACGGGCACCACCTCGATTTTCTGAATCTCCTCGGCCCGCAGCGAGCGCAGGTAGGTGAGCAGCTGCTCGGGCTCCATGCGCAGCTCGCGGTCGTTGATGAAGACCTTCGAGCCGCTCTTGCCGTTGATGGATATCTTGTCGTCGCTCACCCAGACGCCCGGCGCCTGTTCGAGCAGCTCGACGCCGTCGCGCCCGATGGCCGAGGGGGTGTTGGCCACGTCGACCACGAAGCGGTCGGCTTCGCGGCGGATGAGCTGCGCCTTGACGGTCACCCCTTCGATTAGGGTCGCCGCGGTGCGGAGCGTCAGGTTGCCCAGTTCGCCGTCGGCGGCGAGCTGCACGTCGCGGTCGATGGGTTCGTAGCCGACATACTGGATGCGGAGGTGGTACTTGCCCGCCGGGACGCGCAGTTCGAAGCGACCCTCCTCGTCGGAGGCCATCCCCGCCACCTGCTTTTCGTCGCGCAGCAGCACGACGGTGGCGTATGCCACGGCATTGCCCTGTTCGTCGACCACGCGGCCGCGGGTCGGGAGCATGCGGGCCGCGAAGAGCTCCGTGAGGGAGAGCATCAGTGCAAGTGAGAGAAGAACCAGTTTCTTCATGGCTTTATTGTGTTTTATTATTGTTTGCGTTGCTTGTTATTTGACAATGCAAATATAAATAAATTTCGTTGTATTATGCAATGCAAAGTACTAAATTTTCGCATAATTTTTTGATACATATATTTATTAAATAGAGCCTCTTTTAAGAGGTAGCGAGGTGCTTGTGGTATGAGAATGTGTAGTTAAAGGAGAGGGGATTTAGCATTCGTAGTAGAGGTAAAAAGGAACTGACTATTGAAATCAATTGCAAGCACGGATAACGGTGGTATGTATTGAGTGGTAAAAGTTTCGGAATAATAAAAGTATTTTATTTGCTTAAGATTCAAACTTTATTTTTAGTGTATCGAGAATATCGATACGCTTTTTTGATGGCATTTAGGCTATTGGTTTTGCAACGAAAACGACCAATTTTTAATCGCAAAAACACCAATAGGCACAATGAATGCCCTCGCTGTATGGCGTGGGTTGTGCTTATGTTTTTGCAGGCGCTTGGTCGTGCCTCGTTGCAATAAGCATGACCTGCGTTTCTTTTTTATGGTTAAGCGTATGCCATCTTTGGCATAGACTATAATGTTTAACGATTAAAATAATACAGCGTTATGAAAAAGAAATCTTTTTTCTCCTACTGTTTGTCTCGGCCTTTTATCCATGGTGTCATGTATGCCAAAAATGTATCCGCTGAGGGGGCAATACAAAGTCGAAAATACTATTGAAACTACATCGTCATACGAGGATGTTTGGAATAAAGTAATAAATTTTTTTGCGTCAAACAATATTGCAATTTCGACAATCGATAAATCAAGCGGCATTGTGGCTGCGAATGATGTCGTTTTTTGGAAGACATGCCTTACAATGGAAGATAAAAGGGGTGTAATTGAGAATCCCCAGGCTTGGTTTGTCATGCCGTATGAAAAGAATACCAAGCCGGTATCAGTGCAATGTTCGCTTAATGTTCATGTGATAGACACGAATGATGGACGTGTTTCTATAACAATAAATATTGGTAATATTAGGGGAAAAGAGATTACATCTAATTTTACGGGATTAGCCATATATCCATCCTATAATTTTTCGTCTACGGGAAAATTCGAGAAAACATTATTAGATATATTTAGATGAGCCGCATGTATTAATGTGTTGATATGATTGTCTTACTTAAGTTTGGATTGGATGTTTATCCAATCCTTTTTGTTTAAATTGGATAAACTGTTAAAGCAAAACGATTTGTAATATTTTCAAGAGAAGGTTTTTCAGCTCTTTACGACTGATGTATAGACGAACAGTGTCTTTGTAGTTTGTTTTGAGCGCAATCCATGGTGCCGAGACAGATCATCTGGAGAATCCAGCCGTCATGCCGGAAACAGCCGCGGTGGTCGCCGACTCGGAACGCGGTACTCCTGCCGCGCCGAGTCCCGGTATTGCAGGATGCCGCCGCGCTGCGGAGCGGCTTCTGCATGAGGCGGTTCCGGTGCTGCGGCCGTCCGCAGCGTCCCGTCCGGAGGCTCTGCCGGCCGGCCGCGCTTCCCGCGCCGGAGCGCACAGCGCACTTCGGCCGCGTTTTTCGAAAAAAATCGGCGGCACGCCCTCGGGAATCCCGGGAATAATTCCTAAATTTGCAGGATGAATTACGATGACTGATTACGCCCCGAACCTATGCTGAGCCTGATTTTCTTTATCTTCCTCGTCCTCCTCTGCACCCTCTTCATGGTGCTCTCGGCCCTGGCCCTCGTCCTGTGCTGGCCCTTCGACCGCGCGCGCCGCACGGTGCATGAACTCTCGCGCATTCTCGTGCGCATCTTCTTCGCCATCCCGCCCCTGTGGCGGCAGCGCGTCATCGGACGGGAGCTCATCGACCGGCATCAGCGCTACGTGATTGTCATCAACCACCGTACGGTCATCGACATCCCGACGCTCTACTACCTGCCGCTCAACTTCCGCTGGGTCTCCAAGCGCGAGGTCTACAAGGTCCCCTTCTTCGGACAGTACCTCTTCCTGCACGGCGACATCTGCATCAACCGCGGCCGCGCCACGGAGGCGATGGAGCAGCTGCTGCGCGAAGGCAAGCTCTGGCTCTCGCGCGGGGCTTCGGTGGCCATCTTCCCCGAAGGGACCCGCTCGAAGGACGGCGAGATTCACCGCTTCAAGGCGGGCGCCTTCCTGCTGGCCAGGGAGGCGGGCGTGGCGATTCTCCCGGTGGTCACCGAGGGAACCAACACGCTGATTCGCCCCAACGGCCTCTTCAACTGGGGCAACCGCATCACGATTCGGGTGCTGCCGCCGGTTCCGGCCGAGCGCGTGGCGGCCGAAGACCCCCACGTGCTGATGCAGGAGGTGCACGACGCGATGTGCTCTGCGCTGGAGGAGATTCGTCGCAAATAGGACCGCCGGGGTCCGACAGCCGCATCCCGCCTCGCGTGCGCGGGTGCGCCCTTCGTGCCGGAGGACGAACGGACCGCGGTCCGCGGGCGTCCTGCGGCGCTTCCGGTTATGGACTGAACATGAATTATGGCTGACTTATTGAATAATATTCCTACGGACAACTACGGCGACGACGCCATCGTCACCCTCACGCCCCGCGAGCATATCCGCCTGCGCCCGGGCATGTACATCGGCAAGCTGGGCGACGGCTCGCAGGCCGACGACGGCATCTACGTCCTCATCAAGGAGGTGGTGGACAACTCGGTCGACGAGTTCATCATGGGCGCCGGACGCCAAATCGACATCACGGTCGAGGGACAGCTGGTCACCGTGCGCGACTACGGCCGCGGCATCCCGCTCAACTCGCTCACGGCGGCCGTCTCGGAGATGAACACCGGCGGCAAGTACGGCGGCTCGGCCTTCAAGAAGACGGTGGGTCTGAACGGCGTGGGCGTCAAGGCGGTGAACATGCTCTCGAGCGAGTTCACGGCCCGCTCGGTGCGCGACGGCCGGGCCCACGAGGTGACCTTCGCCAAGGGGCTCGAACAGGGCGAGCGCTGGGAGGAGCACACCGACGAGAAGAACGGCACCTTCATCTCCTTCCGCGTCGACGAGGAGGTCTTCGGCCCCTATGCCTACAACATGGAGTATGTCGAGCAGATGGTGAAGAACTACACCTATCTGAACCTCGGGCTGACCATCCGGCTCAACGGCCGGAGCTACGTCTCGAAGAACGGCCTGCTCGACCTGCTCAACGAGAACATGACCGACGAGCCGCTCTATCCGCCCATCCACCTCTCGGGCGACGACATCGAGGTGGCCATCACCCACGGCACGGGCTACGGCGAGAGCTACTACTCGTTCGTCAACGGACAGTACACCTCGCAGGGCGGTACGCACCAGGCCGCCTTCCGCGAGGCCATCGCCAAGACCATCAAGGAGTTCTACCACAAGGACTACGACCCGTCGGACATCCGCACGTCGATTATCGCCGCCATCTCGGTCAAGGTGACCGACCCGGTCTTCGAGTCGCAGACCAAAATCAAGCTGGGCTCGAAGGAGATTGAGCCGGGCGTCTCGATGCGCAACTTCGTGATGGACTTCCTGGGCAAGCATCTGGACGACTACCTGCACAAGCATGCCGACACGGCGCAGGTGCTCCAGAAGAAAATCGTCGAGAACGAGAAGGAGCGCAAGGCCATCTCGGGGGTCCAGAAGAAGGCCCGCGAGACGGCCCGCAAGGTCTCGCTCAACAACCGCAAGCTGCGCGACTGCAAGATTCACCGCACGGACCGCAACGAGCTGGCCGAGCAGTCGATGATATTCATCACGGAGGGTAACTCCGCCTCGGGCTCCATCACCAAGAGCCGCGACGTGCGCACGCAGGCGGTCTTCTCGCTGCGCGGAAAGCCGCTCAACTGCTTCGGACTGACGAAGAAGGTGGTCTACGAGAACGAGGAGTTCTACCAGTTGCAGTCGGCGCTCAACATCGAGGAGGAGATGGAGAACCTCCGCTACGAGAAGGTGATTATCGCCACCGATGCCGATGTCGACGGCATGCACATCCGGCTGCTGCTGATGACCTTCTTCCTGCAGTTCTTCCCCGAGGTCATCCGCGAGGGGCACCTCTACGTGCTGCAGACGCCGCGCTACCGCGTGCGCAACAAGAAGGAGACCCACTACTGCTACTCGGAGGAGGAGCGTCTGCGGGCCATCGCGCGCTGCGGGGCCAATGCCGAAATCACCCGATTCAAGGGTCTGGGCGAAATCTCGCCCGAGGAGTTCCGCGAATTCATCGGCGAGCGGATGCGTCTGGACCGGGTCCGCATCACGAAGGACGACCCGATTCACGACCTGCTGGAGTTCTACATGGGCAAGAACACCTACGAACGCCAGGGCTTCATCATCGACAACCTCCGCATCGAGGAGGACCTCGTCGAGGAGGACCTGCGTCTGAGCTGAACGTAACACGCCGCCGGCGGCCGGCGCCCCCGTCCGGGGTGCGTGCCGCAGGGCCGGTCAACCAAGCAACGGATTATGTCTGAAGAGAAAGATAAACGCGAGCAGGAAGAGCTGCTCAACGAAGAGGATGCCTCGACGCCCGAAACCGATGCCGGCAGCGAGGAGGAGGCTCCCGTCGACGCCCCCGCCTCCGCACAGTCGGGCCGGCCGAGCCGCTTCGGCCGCCTGATGCAGGAGGAGGCCGGCGTGCGCAAGCTGGCGGGCATGTACAAGAACTGGTTCCTCGACTACGCCTCCTACGTGATTCTGGAGCGCGCCGTGCCCCACGTCGAGGATGGCCTCAAACCCGTGCAGCGACGCATCCTCCACGCCATGAAGGCGGTCGACGACGGCCGCTTCAACAAGGTGGCCAACATCGTCGGCCAGACCATGCAGTACCACCCCCACGGCGACGCCTCCATCAAGGATGCGCTCGTGCAGCTGGGGCAGAAGGAGCTGCTCATCGACTGCCAGGGCAACTGGGGCAACATCCTCACGGGTGACGAAGCCGCGGCGGGCCGTTACATCGAGGCGCGCCTCTCGAAATTCGCCCTCGAGGTGGTCTTCAACCGCAAGACCACCGAGTGGATGCGCTCCTACGACGGCCGCAACGAGGAGCCCGTCACGCTGCCCATCAAGTTCCCGCTGCTGCTGGCGCAGGGCTCCGACGGCATCGCCGTGGGTCTGGCCTCGAAGATTCTGCCCCACAACTTCGTGGAGCTCATCAACGCCTGCATCGCCCACCTCCAGGGGCGCGAGTTCCAGCTCTATCCCGACTTCCCGACGGGCGGCATGGCCGACGTGAGCCGCTACAACGACGGCCTGCGGGGCGGCACGGTGAAGGTGCGCGCCCGCATCTCGAAAATCGACAAACGGACGCTCGCCATCACCGAGATTCCCTATACCACGACCACCGAGTCGATCAAGGAGTCGATCATCAAGGCCAACGACAAGGGCAAGATCAAGATCCGAAAGGTCGACGACAATACGGCCGACAAGGTCGAAATCGTCATTCAGGTCTCGCCCGACGAGTCGTCGGACAAGACCATCGACGCCCTCTACGCCTTCACCGACTGCGAGGTCTCGATTGCTCCGAACGCCTGCGTCATCTGGGAGGACAAGCCCCACTTCCTGGGCGTGTCGGAGATTCTGCGCCGCTCGGCCGAGCATACGCGCTGGCTGCTGGGCCGCGAGCTGGAGATTCGCCTCGGCGAGCTGAACGAGGCGTGGCATGCCGCCTCGCTCGAGCGGATTTTCATCGAGAACAAGCTCTACCAGCTCATCGAGGGGTGCCGCAGCCGCGAGGAGGCCTACGCCGCCGTCGACAAGGGGCTGGAGCCCTTCAAGAAACAGCTGCGCCGCGAGGTGACGCTCGAGGACGTGCAGCGCCTGACGGAGCTGAAGTTCATCCGCATCTCGCGCTACGATACCGAGAAGGCCGACAACGAAATCCGCCAGATTGAGGCCGACATCGACGAGACGCGCTACCACCTGGCCCACCTGACGGAGTATGCCGTGGCCTACTACGAGCACATCCGCGAGAAGTACGGCAAGGGGAAGGAGCGCCGCACCGAGCTGCGCGAGTTCGACTCGATTGAGGCGACGCGCGTGGCGGTGACCAACGCCAAGCTCTACGTCGACCGCGCCGAGGGATTCTTCGGCATCGGCAAGTCGATGAAGGATGCCGAGTTCGTCTGCGACTGCTCGGACATCGACGACGTGATTGTCTTCACGCGGGACGGCCGCTACGTCATCACGAAGGTCTCCGACAAGGCCTTCTTCGACAAGGGCATCTACTACATCGGCGTCTTCAAGCGCAACGACGAGCGGACCATCTACAACGTCCTCTACCGCGACGGCAAGAACGGCCCCATCATGATGAAGCGCTGCGCCATCAAGGGCATCACGCGCGACAAGGAGTACGACATCACGAAGGGGACACCGCGGAGCGAAATCCTCTACATGTCGGTCAACCCCAACGGCGAGGCCGAGGTGCTGAAGGTCTACTTCAAACCGCGCCCGCGGTTGAAGAAGGTGATTGTCGACCTCGACTTCTCGACGCTGGCCATCAAGGGGCGCCAGAGCCAGGGCAACCTCTTCTCGCGCTACGGCATCCACAAAATCGTCCTCAAGGAGCGGGGCACCTCGACGCTCGGCGGCCAGAACATCTGGTACGACGACGACGTGCGCCGGCTCAACGCCGAGGGGCGCGGCCGCCTGCTGGGCGAGTTCAAGGGCGACGACAAGCTCATCGTCTGGACCTCGAAGAACCAGTACTACATCACGGGCTACGACCTGGCGCAGCACTTCCCCGACGATACGGTGCGGGTCGACCGCTTCGAGGCGGACCGCGTCTACAGCCTCTGCTACTACGACCGCGAGCAGCACTACTACTACCTCAAGCGCTTCACGGCCGAGATGAGCGACCGCCTGCAGTTCTTCCTCGAGGAGGGGCAGGCCGACTTCGTCTGCCTGACCGACAAGGCGGGGGCGAAGCTCGAAATCACCTACAAGGGGGCCCATGCGGCGCGCCCGGCCGATTTGGTGGATGTCGACGAGTTCGTCGGTGTGAAGAGCCACCGCGCCAAGGGCAAGCGTCTGACGACCTACGAGGTGGCGACGCTGCGCTTCATCGAGCCGGAGCTCCCGCCCGAGCCGGAACCCTCCGACGGCGAGGAGCCGCTGGAGGAGGACGATGCTGCCGGTGTTGAGGGAGCTGCCGGAATTTCCGCGGCAGCCGGGGCTGCCGGGGGTTCGAGTGCTGCCGGCGCTGCCGGCGCTGCCGGTGCGGAGCGGGGCGGCTCTTCGGAGGCTGCGGCGGAGGATGCTCCGGCGGCGGCATCCGCAGCCGGAAACGCCTCCCGGGATGCGGCCGCAGGCGCGGCCCCGAAGGGGGCGTCGGGTGCTCAGACGGGTGCTCAGACGGGCGCCTCGACAGGTGCCCAGACGGGCAAGCGGCGTGCGGCGGAGCCGCGCGGCGGTGAAATCTCGACCACGGGCCTTCCCAAGACGGGAGGAGGCGGCGTCGACTTCGAAATCGAGCGGGCCAAAGGCGATGTGGACGAGGTGATTGACCCCGAACAGCTCAACCTCTTCTGAAGCTGATTCCGGGGCCCTTCGGCGGCGGAGCCGAGGTCCGTGCGGCCGCTCCGGCTCGGGGCCTCTGCGGGGTGCCGGCGGTGCCGGAGAAGACGTGACGGCAGGTTCGGAGAAGAAGGAGCCTGCGGGGCGCCAAGCCCGAGATGAAGCCGGTGGAAGACGCCGGTGGCGTCGGCCGGGTACCTGCGGAGCGTCGGAAAAGATGCCGGAGCGGTGCCCGGAAAGGTGCCGGAAAAGATGCCGGCGGGGTGCCCGGAAAATGCCGGCGGAAGGAGCCCGAAACGGTGCCGGAAAGGTGCCGGCGGGGTGCCGAAAAGATGCCGGCGGAGTGCCGGAGAAAATGCCGGAGCTTTGCCGACGGAAGGCGCCGGAAAAGCCGAGGCAGAGCCGGTGCCGGCAAATGGAACATGCAACGATGAAACCTCTCTTTTTGATAGGATACATGGGGTGCGGCAAGAGCACCGTCGGGCGGAAGCTCTCGCGCCGCCTCGGGTGGCGCTTTGCCGACACCGACGCGCTGGTCGAGGAGGCCGAAGGGGCCTCCGTGGCCGACATCTTCCACTACGAGGGCGAGGAGCGCTTCCGTGAGGTGGAGCGTCAGGTGCTCGAGCGCCTCATCGCGGCGGCGGAGCCCGTCGTGGTCTCGACGGGCGGCGGCCTGCCTCTGTGGCACGACAACATGGAGCGCATGAATGGCTCGGGCGTGACGGTCTACCTGCAGCGCTCGGCGGCGGGAATCGCCCGCCGGCTGACCCCCTACGGCCGCCGCAAGCGCCCCCGCCTGCGCGGCCTGAGCGACGAGGAGCTGGTCCCCTTCATGGAGCGCGACATGGCTCTGCGTGCCCCCTTTTACGAGCGTGCGCAGCTCACGCTGGCGTGCGATGCGCTGAGCGACGAGGCGGCGCTCGATGCCGTCGTGGCCCGGCTGCGGGCGAACGGCCTGGTGCGTTGAATCTTCAAACTGACGTCTGATTGCTATGGACAACCGTCCTGTCGGAGTATATGATTCGGGCCTCGGAGGCCTGACCGTGTGGCGCGAGCTGCGGCGTGCGCTGCCCGGGGAGTCGCTCCTCTATCTGGGCGACGGCAAGAACTGCCCCTATGGGGCGCGGCCGCGCGAGGAGGTGCGCCGTCTGGCCTGCCAGGCGGTCGACTACCTCATTGCGCAGGGGTGCAAGCTGGTGGTCGTCGCCTGCAATACGGCCACGGCCGCAGCCATTGACTTCCTGCGCGAGCGCTATCCCGACATCCCGCTCGTGGGCATGGAGCCGGCCGTCAAACCCGCCTGCCTGCATACGCGCAGCGGGGTGGTGGGGGTGTTGGCCACCGAGCGGAGCCTCGACGGCGAGCTCTTCCGGCGTACGGCGGCCCGCTACGGCCGCGGCATCGAGGTGGTGACCGCCCCCGGCAAGGGCTTCGTCGAGCTGGTGGAGTCCGACCGCGAAGCGACGCCCGAGGCCGAGGAGTGTGTGCGTCGGGCGATGGCCGGGATGCTGGAGCGCGGTGCCGACCAGATTGTCCTCGGCTGTACGCACTATCCCTTTTTGATGCCCGTCTTCGAGCGGATTGTCGCCGGGCGCGACGTGACCATCATCGACCCCTCGCCGGCCGTGGCGCGGCGCACGGCCCAGCTGCTCGACCAGTACGGTCTGCGGGCCGCTCCGGACCACCGTCCCACCTACGAATTCCGCACCTTTGCCGACGAGGCCTACCGGGAGCGCCTCCGCGCCAAGGCCTTTGCCGACGCCGATACGCCCGCTGCCCGGTAAGCGGCGGCGGAGCGGCAGGGAGCGTTGCGGCGCCCGTCCGCCAAGCTGCGGCGGGGCAGGAAAACCGGTTGCAGCGGTCCGGGAATATTTTGCCGCCGCTTGCCGGGCGGTGGCGGGGCGGCATGGAGCGTTGCGGCGACAGTCTGCCAGGCGGCAGGGCGGAGAACCGGTTGCAGCGGTCCGGGAATATGTTGCAGCTGCTTGCCGGGCGGTGAAGTTCCGGGCCGAAGCCGGGCGGCGGGCCGAAGCCGGGCGGCGGGGCTAAACCGGGAGACCGGGCCGAACCGGATGCCCGGGCCGACGCGGGGCGGTGAAGCTCCGGACCGGAACAGGTCGGCTGGGCGGAGAAGCTCCGGGCCGAAGTCGGGCGGCGGGACAGTGAAGTTCCGGGTCGGCTGAGCCATGTCGCGGCACACTCGCTTTCAGTCGGTTGCGCGCCGCCAGTTCGAGTACGGCTCGATGCCGTCCGTGCAACGCGCTGAGCCGCCGCGGCTCCGCCGCATTCTTCCGACGGATTCAACCCTCCGATTTTTTAGTTTCGCAAAATTTCCGTAACTTCGCTTGATAAATCAAGCGCAAATTCCATGGCATCCAAAAATACCTCCTCCGGCAGTCGTCAGCAGACCACCCGTTCGAACCGCGACAGCGCCCGCTGGACGCTCGGCCTGCTGCTCTTTTTCACGGGGCTTTTCGCCACGGCGTCGGTCCTCTTCTCCTTCTTCTGCTGGTCGGCCGACCTGAGCGTGCTGCAGGGCGTCGGCAGCGACAGCCCGCTCTACGACGACACGGTAGAGAACCTCTGCGGGCGTGCGGGTGCCTGGCTGGGCGAGCAGCTCGTCGGCCGTTCGTTCGGCGTCTTCGGGGTGCTCATCCCCGTGATGCTGACGCTGGTGGGGGTGCGCATCATTCGCCAGCGCCCCATCCTGTTCAACCACTCGATTCTCTCGCTCTCGCTCATCATGATTCTCGGGTCGCTCACCCTCGGCTTCGCCTTCGGCGACAAGTGGAGCCTCTGCTCGAGCACGGGGTGGGGCGGCGCCTTCGGCATCGGGGGCGGCGAGTGGCTCGGCGCCCAGATTGGCTCGGTGGGGACCCTCATCCTGCTGCTGGGCGGCTGGATTCTGACCGGCGTCTTCATCAACCGCAACTTCATCAATACGGTCAATACGGCCGGCAACGCCATGGTGGACAAGGGGGGACGGATTGTCGACATGGTCTGCCACAAGATGGCTTCGGGCCATGCCCAGCAGGGTGAGCAGGAGGAGCAGGAGGCCGAAGCGGCCCCGTCCGAGCCCTCCTCGCCGCGTACGGCCGCTCAGGCCGCTCAGGCCGCACCGGCTGCGCAGCATGCCGCGCAGCGCCGTGATGCCGCCGCGGAGCGCCCGGCAACGACCTCCGAGCGTGAGAACCCCCGCGACGTGCCCGGCCGGACGGGTCGCGAGGTGCCGCACGACGAGCCGGCGACGCTCACCGTGCAGCGCCGTGCGGAGGAGCCCCGTCCGACGGCTGCGGCCGCTTCGAAGGAGAACCCCTTCCTCGAACTGGCCCCCGACGGTAAGCCCGTCGAGATGGAGATTGCCCGCCACACCGCCGAGGAGGAGGCGGTGCAGCCGCACGCGCCGCATGCCGACGCGTCGGATGACGCCTTTGAGGAGGTCGACCTCGCGTCGCGCGAGGGGCGTCTGGTGATGGGCCGCAGCGGGCTGGTCGAGCTCGAACGCCCCGCCGCCCCCGTGCGCCGTCCCGCCGTGGTGCAGAACGGCCCCTTCACCGAAATTACCGTCGGCGGAGAGCCTGCGCCGGAGTCCGCACCGGAAGCCTCCGGGGAGGCCGGCGCCGCACGGCAGGACTCCTCCGCCCGGCACGCGGCACCGGAGCCGGCCGCTGACCCCTCGTCGCCCTTCGTCGAGATTGCCCTCACCCCCGCCGCATCGCAGCACGAGGCGGAGACAGCCGCTCCGCACTACGGGGAGGAGGCGCCCGCCGCCCCGCAGTACGAAGCAGAAACGCCCGCCGCGCCCGCCGCGCCGCTGCATGCCGCCGCCGAACCTGTCGAATCGCTGCATGCGGCTGCCGCCGAGCCGGGCATCGTGGTGACGGTCGAGGCCAACAAGGCCCGCGAGGTCGACGACGCGCAGATTGCCACCGACGCCTACGACCCGCTCAAGGACCTGGTCAACTACCACCGCCCGCCCGTCTCGCTGCTCGAGGACTACATGTCCGACACGGAGGTGAGCGACGAGGAAATCTACGAGAACAAGTCGAAAATCGAGGAGACGCTCAAGAACTTCGGCATTCCGATTCAGCGCATCAAGGCGACGGTCGGCCCGACGGTGACGCTCTACGAGATTGTCCAGGCGCAGGGGGTCAAGATTTCGAAAATCCAGGGCCTCGAAAACGACATCGCCCAGAGCCTCAAGGCGCTGGGTATCCGCATCATCGCCCCCATCCCGGGCAAGGGCACCATCGGCATCGAGGTCCCCAACCGCGACAAGCAGGTGGTCTCGATGTATTCGGCCATCCGCTCGCTGCGCTTCCAGGAGTCGAAGGCCGAGCTGCCGGTGGTCATCGGCCGCACGATTCAGAACGAGAACTACGTCTTCGACCTCACGAAGATGCCCCACCTGCTCGTGGCCGGCGCCACGGGTCAGGGCAAGTCGGTGGGTCTGAACGCCATCATCACCTCGCTGCTCTACCGCAAGCACCCCGCGCAGCTCAAGTTCGTGATGATTGACCCCAAGATGGTCGAATTCTCGCTCTACGCCAAAATCGAGAAGCACTTCCTGGCCAAGATGGAGTCCGAGGAGGAGGCCATCATCACCGACCCGCGCAAGGCGGTCTATACGCTCAACTCGCTCTGCATGGAGATGGACGCCCGCCTCGAGCTCTGCAAGAAGGCCGGGGCGCGCAACATCTCGGAGTACAACGAGAAGTTCGTCTCGCGGCGGTTGAATCCCCACAACGGCCACCGCTACCTGCCCTACATCGTGGTGGTGGTCGACGAGTTCGCCGACCTGATTATGACGGCGCGCGAGGTCGAGGGTCCCGTGATGCGTCTGGCGCAGAAGGCCCGCGCCATCGGCATCCACCTCATCATCGCCACGCAGCGACCCGACGTGAAGGTCATCACGGGCGGCATCAAGGCCAACTTCCCGGCCCGCATCGCCTTCCGCGTGATGCAGATGATTGACTCGCGCACCATCATCGACCAGCCGGGTGCCAACCAGCTCATCGGCCGCGGCGACATGCTCTTCTCGAAGGACGGCCAGCTGACCCGCATCCAGTGCGCGCTGGTCGAGACGCGGGAGGTCGAGCGCATTGTCGACTACATCTCCAAACAGCAGGGCTACACGTCGGCCTACCTGCTGCCCGACTACGCCCCCGACTCGGGCGAGGGTGGCGGCGGCATGGGCAGCGAGGAGTCGTCGGCGCCCCAGAAGTACGACTCGCTCTTTGCCGAGATTGCCCGCGACGCCGTCTCGAGCGGGAGCATCTCCACCTCGATGATTCAGCGCAACTACGAGGTGGGCTTCAACCGTGCGGGCCGCATCATGATGCAGCTCGAGCGTGCCGGCATCGTCGGCCGCCAGCAGGGGGCCAAGCCGCGCGACATCCTCTTCCACGACATGCCCTCGCTCGAGGCCAAGCTGCAGGACCTGGGCCTCTTCTGAGGCCGGACGGCGGGGACCGGACGAGAGGGGAAGACGACCCCGGAGACGGGGCGGTTCCGGTGAGAGGGGGCGGGCCCGATGAGAGGTTGGACAGTGAAGGGGCGGTCCCGGAGCTGAAGCGGTCCGGTGAAAGGGCGGTCCGACGTGGATGCGCCCGCGAGGCTCCGATTGCGAGCGGCGGGGGCCGGACGGTGAAGGGGGGCGGTCCCGGTGAAGGGGTGGTCCGGAGAACCACGATTGCGGGCAGCGGGGGGCGGTCCCGGAGAAGGGACCGCCTTGTGTGGAAGCACCCCGGTGAAAGAGGCGGCCCGGTGTGGAAGCATTCCGGTGAAAGAGGTGGCCCGGTGTGGAAGCGGCCCGGTGAAAGAGACGGCCCGGCGTGGAAGCGCCCGCGAGGCTCCGATTGCGGGCAAGGAACCCGAGGCCCGGTGAACTTCGATTGCGGACGGTCAACCTGAGGCCGGGAGGCGTCGATTCTGGCCGGGCAACCCGCCGGATGGCGCAATATGAACCGACAAATACCTTTGAAGATGATGAAATACGGAATCCATACATGGAGGTGGCCGCTCTGCAGCGCGCTGCTGCTCTTCGCTGCTCAGCCGCTCCGGGCGGCGCAGGCATTCCTCGGCGCTTCGACCGCCGCGGAGGTTCGCTCTGCGGCGCCCGCTTCGGAGCGTTCGCAGCGGGCCGAAGAGCTGCTCCGGCGGCTGGTGGCCTCCATCAGGGCGCTGGGCGACTACGGCGTTTCGTTTGCCGTCGAGAGCGGCGACCAGACGGTCGAGGGGCACTACAGCGTCTCGGGCAACCGTTACAGCATGACGCTGGGCGATGCCGAGGTCTTCTGCGACGGCAAGGTCCGCTACGAGGTGGACCACCGCCGGCGCGAGGTGGTCATCGACCGGGTCAACGAGTCGAGCCGCAACATCGTCGACAACCCGACGCGCGCCTTCGACTTCCTCGATGCGCAGTACCGTGCCTCGCTCGTCAGCGAGGTGGGCTCGTGCGCCGTGGTGCGCCTCACGCCGGCGGAGGGGGGTGCGCTGCCCGTGGGGAGCATCCTGCTCGAGGTGGATACCTCTGCCGCAAAGCCCCGTTCGCTGACCTACGACTTCGACGGCGAACAGATTGTGGTGCGGGTGAGCCGCATCGCTGCGGAGCATGCGGCCCTGCGCACGTTCGATGCCTCGGCCTGCAAGGGCTACGAGTTTATCGACTTCCGGTAGCCCGTCCTCGGCCAGCCATCCGGCGCGGCCAGCCATCCGGCGCGGCCAGCCATCCGGCGCGGCCAGCCTTCCGCCCACGACCTGCTGTCCGGCACGGCCCGCCTCCCTGTTGCGGCCAGCTTTCTGTTGTAACCCGCGGCCCGGCACGGCCCGTCATCCTGTTGCGGCCCGCCATCCGGCGCCGTCTGCCGGTCGTCTGCGGCCTGCCGTTCGGCACTTCCGGCTTTTCGGTGCTGCCGGTTTTTCTGCGTTGCCGGCCTTCCGTCCGCGGCGGCTCCGATGGGTGCGGCCGGTTGCGGCGAGCCTCCGGCCGCCATTGATTGCAGAGGCGGCGCCCGCGGCCGAAACGGTCGCACGGCGGCTCCGACCCGCCGCGAAACCCCGTAAAAATCCCGACCCCCTGTCGGGATTTTTTTTTGAACGGCTCAAATCGCCCGAAAAGGGGCCTTGCGGGGACAAATCGCGCAAATTGCCCCGTCGCGGTCCCAGATTTCGGCGCCCAAAGTTGGCCATATCGAAAAAAAAACCTATTTTTGTCTGTTAAAACGAAGGTAATTCCAGAGAGAAATGCTAACTGAAGAAGAAAAGAATGCCGGTTTGGTGGGGCGTATCATCCCCATTAACATCGAGGAGCAGATGAAGACGGCCTACATCGACTATTCGATGTCGGTCATCGTGTCGCGTGCGCTTCCCGATGTGCGGGACGGTCTGAAGCCCGTGCATCGCCGTATCCTCTACGACATGAGCGCCGAGCTGAATCTCTATTCGGACAGACCCACGCGTAAGTCGGCACGTATCGTCGGCGACGTGCTCGGTAAGTTCCACCCCCACGGCGACTTGTCGGTCTACGACGCCATGGTGCGTCTGGCCCAGGACTGGTCGATGCGCTACCCGCTCGTGGACGGCCAGGGCAACTTCGGCTCGATGGACGGCGACTCGCCTGCCGCCATGCGTTACACCGAGGCCCGCATGAAGAAAATCACCGACGAGGTGATGGCCGACATCGACAAGGAGACGGTCGACTGGACGCTCAACTTCGACGATACGATTCCCGAACCCACGGTCCTCCCCACGAAGATTCCGCTGCTGCTGGTCAACGGCGCGAGCGGTATTGCCGTCGGCATGGCGACCAACATGGCCCCGCACAACCTGGGCGAGGTGGTCGACGCCTGCTGCGCCTATGTCGACAACCCCGACATCGAGTGCGAGGAGCTGCTCAAATACGTCAAGGCCCCCGACTTCCCGACGGGAGGCATCATCTACGGCTACGAGGGTGTGCGCGAGGCGCTGCTCACGGGCCGCGGCCGGGTGGTCATGCGCGCCCGCACCGAAATCGAGCATACGGCCAGCGGCCGCGAGTGCATCGTCATCACGGAGATTCCCTACATGGTCAACAAGGCGGAGATGATTAAGAAAATCGCCGACATGATCAACGAGAAGAAGATTGAGGGCATCTCCTACATCAACGACGAGTCGGACCGCAACGGACTGCGCATCATCGTGATTCTGAAGCACGATGCCGTGGCGAGCGTCGTGCTCAACACGCTCTACAAGAATACGCCGCTGCAGACGGTCTTCCCGGTGAACAACATCGCGCTGGTCAACGGCCGCCCGCAGCTGCTCAACCTGCGCGACCTGGTCAAGCACTTCGTCAACCACCGCCACGACGTGGTGGTGCGCCGCACGCGCTTCGAGCTGCGCAAGGCCGAGGAGCGCCTCCACATCGTGCTGGGTCTGCTCATCGCCCAGGACAACATCGACGAGATTGTCCACATCATCCGCTCGTCGCAGACCCCCGACGCCGCCAAGCAGACGATGATTGAGCGCTTCGGGCTGAGCGACATCCAGGCTTCGGCCATCATCGAGATGCGTCTGCGCGCCCTCACGGGGCTCGAGCACGGCAAGCTGGTGGCCGAGCGCGACGAGCTCGAGAAGCAGATTGCCCACCTGAAGGAGGTGCTGGCCAACGTCGGCATGCAGCTCGAGATTGTCAAGCAGGAGCTGCTCGAGGTCAAGGAGAAGTACGGCGACGAGCGCCGCACGGAGATTGTCTACGCCTCGGAGGAGTTCAACCCCGAGGACTTCTACGCCGACGACGACATGGTCATCACCATCTCGCACATGGGCTACATCAAGCGCACGCCGCTGGCCGAGTACCGTACGCAGAACCGCGGCGGCGTGGGTGCCAAGGGGAGCGCCACGCGCGACGAGGACTTCATCGAGCACATCTATACGGCCACGATGCACAACACGATGCTCTTCTTCACGGAGAAGGGCCGCTGCTACTGGCTCAAGGTCTACGAGATTCCCGAGGGCACGCGCAGCTCGAAGGGCCGCGCCATCCAGAACGTCATCCAGATTGAGCCCGACGACAAGGTGCGCGCCTACATCCACGTCAAGCGTCTGGACGATGCCGACTACGTGAACAGCCACTACATCGTCATGTGCACGAAGGAGGGCGTCATCAAGAAGACGCAGCTCGAGGCCTACTCGCGTCCGCGTCAGAACGGCGTCAACGCGATTGTCATCCGCGAGGGCGACCAGCTGCTCGAGGCGAAGCTCACGAGCGGCAGCGCCGAAATCATGATTGCGGCCCGCGGCGGCAAGGCGATTCGCTTCAACGAGACGACGGTGCGTCCCATCGGACGTGTGGGCGCCGGCGTGCGCGGCATTTCGCTCGAGGAGGGCGACGAGGTGGTCGGCATGATTTGCATCGAGCCCGACTCGAAGCAGGACGTGCTCGTGCTGAGCGAGAACGGCTACGGCAAGCGCACCGACCTGGAGGAGTACCGCATCACCAACCGCGGCGGCAAGGGCGTGAAGACGATTAACATCACGGAGAAGACCGGCGACCTGATTTCGATTCAGGCCGTGACCGACGACAACGACCTGATGATTATCAACCGCTCGGGCCTGACCATCCGCACGGCCGTGTCGCAAATCCGCATGGCGGGACGCGCCACGCAGGGCGTGCGCATCATCAACCTGCGCGAGGGCGACGCGATTGCTTCGGTCATGGCCGTGCCGCATGCCGACGAGGAGGAGACTTCTGCCGCAACGGACGAAACGGCGGGACAGACCGCAGTCGAGGCTCCGGATGCGGAGAACGGCGCTCAGGACGCAACGACCGAGACGACTGAGACGACCCCGGAGAAGTAGTTCCTCCGGGCCGTTTCGGCCGGAAAGGACATCTTTGGGGCAGTTTCATGCGGCGCATCTGTTGCAGTAGTGGATTTTATGCCTATATTTGCAGGTAGGAAACACCGCATGACGGAAACCAAATACAAACACCTAAAAATAAGTTCTTTATGAAAAAAACATGTGTAACGGCCCTCGCGGCGCTGCTTCTGGCAGTTCCCGCCGTGCAGGCTCAGAAGGTGAACAAGGATTCGTTCCTTTCGAAAATCGAGAAGAGCGACGCCGACATCGCCGACGCCAAGAAGGGAGCCAAGGCTGCAACGTGGGTAAATCGCGGCAAGCTCTTCTTCGAGGCCGTATCCGAACCGACGAAGGACCTGTTCCTCGAAATGGACCCCGTGATGCTCAAGTTCAACGACGGAGACCCCCAGTCGACCTCCGAGGTGACCTTGCTCGACGTGCCCTACACGGCCTATGTATATCCCTACTACACGGCCTATGTCAAGGACAACAAGATTATGGCATGGACGCAGACCCAGGAGATTTACCCCGGCGCTCTGGAGCTCTCGCTCGAGGCCTACAACAAGGCCTACGACATGGACCCCAAGACCGCATCGAAGGTCAAGGTCGGTCTGAAGCAAATCAGCGACTTCTGCGCACAGTCCGGTGACGTGAGCATCACCACGGGCAAGTATGCCGACGCGGCCAAGTACTACATGACGGCCTATGCCGCACAGAGCAGCCCCGCCTACGGCGAGAAGCCCAACCTGGCGCTGCTCTACTATGCGGGCTATCTGAAGACGGTCGAGGGTTCGACGAACCCCGAGGCCTATGCCGAGGGTGCCGACTACCTGAACCGTGCGCTCGAGCAGGGCTATACGGACGAGGATGGCAACATCTACTACTACCTCTTCCACTGCTACTACGGCCAGAAGGATAAGGACGCAGCCTTCGTCATGAAGAGCAAGGATGCGCTGCTGGAGGGTATCGAGAAGTTCCCGAAGAGCGAGCGTATTCTCGACGGTCTGATGCAGCTCTACACGGCCGAGAAGGGCGTGGGCGACCCCGCCGACCTGGTGACGATGATTGACGCCGCCATTGCCGAGAATCCGACCAACACGGACCTCTGGTTCGGCCGCGGCCGTATTTTCTACGCGCTGAAGAACTACGACGAGAGCATCAAGTCGTTCGAGAAGATTGTCGAGCTGAAGCCCGACATGTACGAGGGCAACTACTACCTCGGCGTCTTCTATGCGCTCAAGGGCGATGCCATGAACAAGGAGATGAACGAGCGTCAGTACAGCAGCCAGGCCGACTACGATGCCGACCTGAAGACGGTCAATGCGGTCTACATGGCAGCAGTGCCCTGTTTCGAGAAGGCCCTTGAGCTGAAGCCCAACGACCCGGACGCCGTTGAGTTCCTCAAGTCGCTCTGCTTCCGTCTGCGTGACGAGGAGGGCATGATGGACAAGTACAAGAAGTACAACGACCTCTACAACCAAATCAAGGGTAACTAATCGCCCGGCGGTTTGAACGAAGCGCGGCAGCCTTTAGCGGGCTGCCGCTTTTTTTGTGCCTGCCGGGGAGGGGAGGCACTTGGAGGTGCGGGAAGGCGCGGGGAGGCGGCCGGCGGGATGCGGGGTGACGTTTTTTCGGGCGTTGCGGGGTGGCGAGAGGGGGAGCTTGGGTGGGGCGCGTGAGCAGGGAGTCGGAGAGAGGTGCAGGTGGGCGAGGATGCGGATGTGTGGGGGCGGGCTCCGGAGCTTTTCCCTGGTGCGGGCGGGTGCGTGGGGGCGGAGAGAGGTGCGGGGCGGCGCTTTTCCGGGCGGCGCGGACGTGGAAGACGGGCAGGAAGAGGGTGCTTTTTCCCAGCCGGTTCGGGGGGCGGATGGTGCGGGCGAGGATGCGGATGTAGGGTGGCGGTTCCGGTGCCGGGAGCCGCTTTTTTGTGTCTGTCGGGGAGGGGGGCGCGGGGAGGCGCGGCAGGAGGTGTGTGTGGGCGGTTGGTTTGGGCGCCGGAGAGGAGGTCGTGGGGCAAGCGAGTGTTGGACGCTTGTGTCGTCGGGTAGGCGACTGTCTGTGTGGGGGGGGTAGTGCCGGACCGGGTGGCGGAGAGGATGCCGGAACAGCCGGGGTGAGGCGGTGGAAGATAAAAAAACGGAGGCCGCACTGATGGCGGCCTCCGTGGTCCGGCGGCGGATAGTGTGCGGGCACTATTCGTACTGTCCCGACTTGAGGCGCTCAACCTCCTCGCGCGTGAGGAAGCGCCACTGTCCGCGCTTGAGGTTCTTCTTCGTCAGACCGGCGTAGTAGACCCGGTCGAGCTTCAGCACCGTATAGCCCAGATGCTCGAAGATGCGCCGCACGATGCGGTTGCGCCCCGAGTGGATTTCGATGCCGACCTCCTCCTTGTTCTCCGATACGTAGGAGATTTCATCGGCATAGATTTCGCCGTCCTCGAGCGTGATGCCCTCGGCGATGGCATCCATGTCGGCACGCGTGAGGGGCTTGTCGAGCGTCACCTGGTAAATCTTCTTCTTGCGGTAGGAGGGGTGGGTGAGTTGCTTGGTCAGGTCGCCGTCGTTGGTGAAGAGCAGCAGTCCCACGCTGTTCTTGTCGAGCCGGCCAACCGGATAGATGCGCTCCGTGCAGGCTCCCTTGACCAGCTCCATCACCGTCTTGTCGGTGTGGGGGTCCTCCATCGTGGTCACATATCCCTTGGGCTTGTTGAGCACGAGGTAGACCTTCTTCTCGCCCTGTACGCGCTCGCCGTTGAAGCGCACGTCGTCCGTCGGCTTCACCTTGCTCCCCAGCTCCGTGACCACCTGCCCGTTGACCGTGACCACGCCCGCCTGGATGTAGTCGTCGGCCTCGCGGCGCGAGCAGAGGCCCGACTGCGCGATGAAGCGGTTGAGGCGAATCTCGCCGCTCCCCTTCGCCGCGTCGAAACGCGGATAGGAGCTCCGTTCGCCGCGCCGCTCCGAGGCGAAGCGTCCGCCGCGCTCCTCGCGGTGCCCGTCGTACGAGGGCCGCTCGCCATACTTGCGCGGAGCCTTGCGCTCGCCGTATGCCGAGGCGGAGCGCCCCTCTGCGCGGTTGTTGTCGTATCGCTTGTTGGGTTTGTGCGGTGCGTGGCCGTACTCCCCGGCGCGGCGTTCGCGGCGGTCGTCACGGCGGTCGTCACGGCCGCGGCCTGCACGCCGCTCCTCGTCACGCTCGTCGCGCTGCCCGTAGCGGCCGTACTCCTCGCGCGGCTCCTCGTCGTAGTAGC
>ERZ780060.237-NODE-237-length-21783-cov-2.993833_pt1 | contig 21783 bp, 35 predicted proteins | sample MGYA00511176_ERZ780060 | MGnify/ENA primary metagenome ERZ780060 (study PRJEB29588, sample SAMEA2148374) | human gut metagenome | biome: human gut; feature: human-associated habitat; material: faeces | place: Denmark | collected 2008/2010 ... | reverse complement strand
TTTGCATCGAGCGCAGCAACATCACGCTGACGCATCTGCATGTCAGTAATTGCCGCGTTCGCCAGCTTCAGTTCTCTGGCATTTTTGTCGCGCTGGGCTTTGTAGGTAATGGCGTTATCACGGTAATGATTAACAGCCCATGACAGGCAGACGATGATGCAGATAACCAGAGCGGAGATAATCGCGGTTACTCTGCTCATACCTCAATCTCTCTGACCGTTCCGCCAGCTTCTTTGAATTTTGCAATCAGGTTGTCAGCCTTATGCTCGAACTGACCATAACCAGCGCCCGGCAGTGAAGCCCAGATATTGCTGCAACGGTCGATTGCCTGACGGATATCACCGCGATCAATCATCGGTAAAGCGCCACGCTCTTTAATCTGCTGCAATGCCACAGCGTCCTGGCTTTTCGGAGAGAAGTCTTTCAGGCCAAGCTGCTTACGATAGGCATCCCACCAACGGGAAAGAAGCTGGTAACGTCCGGCTGCTGTTGATTTGAGTTTTGGGTTTAGCGTGACAAGTTTGCGAGGGTGATCGGAGTAATCAGTGAATAGCTCTCCGCCAACAATGACGTCATAACCATGATTTCTGGTTTTCTGACGTCCGTTATCAGTTCCCTCCGACCACGCCAGCATATCGAGGAACGCCTTACGTTGATTATTGATTTCCACCATCTTCTACTCCGGCTTTTTTAGCAGCGAAGCGTTTGATAAGCGAACCAATCGAGTCAGTGCCGATATAGCCGATGAACACGCTCGTTATATAAGCGAGATTGCTACTTAGTCCGGCGAAGTCGAGAAGGTCACGAATGAACCAGGCGATAATGGCGCACATCGTTGCGTCGATTACTGTTTTTGTAAACGCACCGCCATTATATCTGCCGCGAAGGTACGCCATTGCAAACGCAAGGATTGCCCCGATGCCTTGTTCCTTTGCCGCGAGAATGGCGGCTAACAGGTCATGTTTTTCTGGCATCTTCATGTCTTACCCCCAATAAGGGGATTTGCTCTATTTAATTAGGAATAAGGTCGATTACTGATAGAACAAATCCAGGCTACTGTGTTTAGTAATCAGGTTTGTTCGTGACCGATATGCACGGGCAAAACGGCAGGAGGTTGTTAGCGCAACCTCTTGCCACCCGCTTTCACGAATCCAGCCATTGCGCTGGTTTTCTTTTATGCAAAGCACACCGCACCGTAGCCACAGCGGATAAGGTGATTATTTTTGTCTGTCTGGTATTTGGTTTGATGTGCTTTCAGAAAGGCCGTGCTTAAAACACAAAAAGCCCCGAGCTATTAACTCAGGGCTTTATTTAACGAGTGCATTTATCCATCGTTGATGTCAAATTTACCCAACTTTATTCAAAAAGTCAATATCATGCTGTTAATATGTTGCCATCCGTGGCAATCATGCAGCTAACGTGTGACCGTATTCAAAATGTTGTCTGCGATTGACTCTTCCTTGTGGCATTGCACCACCAGAGCGTCATACAGCGGCTTAACAGTGCGTGACCAGGTGGGTTGAGTAAGGTTTGGGATTAGCATCGTTACAGCGCGATATGCGGCGCTTGCTGGCATTCTTGAATAGCCGACACCTTTGCATCTTCCGCACTCTTTCTCAACAACTCTCCCCCACTGCTCCGTTTTGGCTATATCAACCGCACGGCCTGTACCGTGGCAATCTCTGCATCTTGCGCCCGGCGTCGCGGCACTACGGCAATAATCCGCATAAGCGAATGTTGCGAGCACTTGCAGTACCTTTGCCTTAGTATTTCCTTCGAGCTTTGCCACACCACGGTATTTCCCCGATACCTTGTGTGCAAATTGCATCAGATAGTTGATAGCCTTTTGTTTGTCGTTCTGGCTGAGTTCGTGCTTACCACAGAATGCAGCCATTCCGAATCCGGCCTGTGATTGTGCCATCCCCATAGCAGCCATCACATCAGTACCGGAAAGAGAGTCAGAAGCCGTAGCCCGTGGTGAGTCGCTCATCATCGGGCTTTTTGGCGAATGAAATTTAGCTACACTTTCGAGTCTCATGGTCTACCCCTCTTGCCCTGTTTGACCATCAGGACGCCGTTAACTATTACGTGACGCTCACCTTTGCTGTCTCGGTTGTACTTGAGCACTGTTCCTCTTGCGCAGGAAAGCATCCTTGCCACTTCGGTCTGATTGCCTCGTGTCTGGATAAGAAGTTCTGGTATCGTTTGAATTGTGGCGTTCATACGTTCTCCAGTTCGGTGATTTTTATTCCAAGCCGTCCGCCTGGTACTTTCACACCACGAATTACGCGAATGTCATCGAATTGCTCGTCGTCTTCCGCAAATCCGGCGTGGATAAGGGAGTCGAGTAAACCTTTCAGGATGTTGTCGAGGTCGCGGCGGCGGGAGTCTGGAACGTCTGCGATGACTTTGATGCGGAGTCGTGATTTGGTGAAAATGTCTAACTTGAGTTGGCGGATGATTTGCTGAACGTCTTTTCGGTATTTCTGGCCTTTATCGCTGATGTAGTATTGACTCCCCCGTCTTCGCCAGTAGGTGTTCATCGACGGTGGGTATGGAAGCACAAACTGATATTCGTTCATGACTTAATCTTCCCCTCCTTCAGCAGTATCGCCTGCGTCCTGATCACGCCTTCGAGGTGGTAAAGTCTGGCGTCTTTGTTGTCGAGGTTATGGGTACGTCGGTCGATTTCATCGTGACACGCGCTACAAGCCCATGCGCCGATCAGGTCGTCAGGCTTCATTCCAGTTCCGCAAATTCCAGCCATCCGGTAATGTGCCAGAACTGTAGTTTCAGGATTACCATTGCATACGCCGTAAATACGTACCTGGCATTCTCTGCCACGCGCTTCTTTGCGTAGGTTAGCCATTAAGCAGCCTCCCCTGTTACTTTCAGCATTCCGTTATCGAGCAACTTTCTGGTCAGCCACTGTTGGCCACGTCCGGTGATTTTTGTAGTGAACGATATCTGTATTCCGTGATTTGTGTTGACCGCTGTTTCTTTCACTGTGAAATAGCCGCGATCCATATATTCCTGCATTGGCACATTGCGCCGGGAACCTGAAGCAATAAGGATTTTGTGATCGCGCATCCACGCAAACAGTTTGTTTGGACCAATTCCAACAACCTTTGCAAAGTTTCCAATCAAAATTCCGCTGGCCTCGCCAACGCGATCGGCAAAATCAACTTTAGGTGCTGCGAGAGCAAGCTGTTTCTCCAGTTCAGCCTTCTGGTCTTCAAGGTCAGCCGCGAGGCGCAATGCTTCAGAGAAGGTTTGTGGGATTTTCGCGGTTGCCCCTTCGAGTTCTCGCCAGCGGTCAACAAGGCGAGCGGTGAACTCTGGCGACAACTGGGCGACGACAATGATACTATCGCGCTTACCTTGTTCGCCTTCGAATATATACACGCTTGTGAATTTGTTAGGGCTAATTGTTTGTTTATTTTCAACTTTTTGCATTGGAGGAAGTTGAATCACCCCACGCTTTGCCAGACGTTCTATTGATATTCTGACATTACCGTGTTGGCTTCCCACCAACTCAGCGATTTCAATGCTTGTCATTTTGATGGCATTGTTATTTATCAGCTCATTCATTGTCATGTCCTCTCACATTGAAAATTCAGCAATAAAAAACCCAGCCGAAGCTGGGTTTGTTAAGTTGTCAATTGTCAGTAGCGATGCAGTGAAGGCGGCAACTCTTTGTTCTTAAGCCTTTCCCATGCCAGAAGGTTCGTCGGCCCGTCAGGCTCATAAATATCTATATCCCGCGTGTGATTAATTAAAACGCCCCTCGCCCTCCCGATGATATACGAGAACTCATAGCCGTAGTCGTGGCATATGCCGGAATAGCCAGACTGAATCAGTTTTAATGCGGGATACAACTCACGGAACAATGCCTGTGAGCGGTTGGCATAATCCCACAGCCATACAAGGATGTCTGTTTCTTTTGCGGAAAGCCCGTTGGGCTTCTTCTCTTGTTTGCCAGTATTTTTCTCGCACTCGCTGAAATAGCAGTCTTCCAGTTTTTCGAACACATCCCACGCCTGATCGGTTTCGAGCATTTTTGCATGACGGGCTGCTCCGCGTTCTGTCCAGAGGATAAGGGAGCGGGCTTTGGGAGATATGGGGTTTTGTGACTTACTTAAAGTAAGTCGCAAATTTTTTAATTCCTCACCAGATGCTTTAAAAAAGTGCTTTCCTTCGACAAAACGCTCTTTGTTTCTGGTGAAGTTAACCTGGATGTTCAGAATTTCTGTGCCATAAAGCTGCGCCAAAAGTTCGGTGGTAATAACAGGAATCTGGTTATGGGTGATCGGGGAGAGAGTTTCAACAGAGATTTGAGTTGTCATAATGACGCCCTCGAGTGGTTTCTAAATAACTCACCACCGACGACGCCAATCGTCTGGTGGTGAACTGTGCAGGGTTGGCGTAACCGGGAAACCGACCGGCGCGGATCTCTCCGCCCCCACACAGCCCACCATAATTCAGATGTGCGCGTGCATTCGACAATAAAAAAACACGCTCGCGGCGTGTGTCTGTCGCGGTCTCTATCCGGGACGCCAATCCCGACGCCAGATTTTGCTGGCATGCTGGGAATATAGCCCCGGATAAATCATCGCGTCAATCCCCTTATTTCCTCGCACGATGTCTTAGCCACCGGATATCCCACAGGTGAGCTGTGTAATTGAAGGTTTTTACGTCAGATTCTTTTGGGATTGGCTTGCGTTTATTTCTGGAGCGTTTCGTTGGAAGGTATTTGCAGTTTTCGCAGATGATGTCGGTGAAACTTCGTCGCTGTCGCCTCATGCCGCCCTCCTGACGCCCTGCCCGATCGCCATCAATGCCGCTTTGGATACGGTAGTAAACATCCGTCGAGGACTGATGAACGGTCGCCAAATCAGCAGCATGGAGCCTTTGCTGTTTCCCTTCTTCTCCAGCCCTGTCGATGGTTCGATAAAATTAATCCGTCCATCAGTGATAATGCGAACTTCGTCGACACTCTCCAGAGCCTTGCTGAACCATCCGACTGACATATCCTCTGGCACAAGCATAACTACCGTCTGTCGCTGTTGTATGCACTGCTCAGCGGCTTTTTCCACCCACGGCCTGATATTGCTGTACGGTGGGTTATTCCAGATTGCACCGTGGCTTATCCACTCAGAATTTAGCGCGTCGTCGGCCTCAGTTAGCCAGTGAGCGCACAGAGCATTTTTGTCGCTCGCTGCCGAGTCCAGCCAGAATCCAAACTCAATATCCAGCGCATCAAAAAGCCAAAGCGGCGTTTGCCAGCAGTCCTTGTCGTGTGATGGCGTATTTGATTTGATAGTCATGCAGCCTTCCCTTTTCGTTGTGACCATTCATACTCTCGCCGGGAGTCATCACTCCACCGCACGTTGCGCTCTGAGCCGAACCAGAACATGATTTCGATAAGCTCAGTCATGCTGGCCTTTCGCATTTTGCTGGTACGCACGCCAAGCATAACAACGCCACCGTCGATACCAGGCGCACTTCTTTGCTCCATTTTTTTGGTCTTAAGCCACAGGGCAGTGAACAGGTCTTTCCAGTCTTCCGGCGCCAGCCGTTGACCATGCCATAGCACCTGACGCGAAACATCGTTCAGCATCGGCCACATACGGTCATTCTGCGCTTTGCTGCGTTTGGGTTCTCTAACGTGGACTTCGTGGGGTGACTTGTCGTCGATGGGTAGTGAGAGAATGGCGTCTATGGCGTTATTTCTGATTGCTTCGTTGCGAAGTATGTATATTTGCTTCATCGAAATTCTTCTCTTTAATTCCAGCGGCTCTGATAGCTTTCATCACTGCAATTACCGTTTTGTCCTTCCCATCCTCATGCCCCATCGCATAAGCACCTTCTTCACCATCTTTCCAAAAGTCGTCATTCGATTCGGGCCAGTCGATATCCAGTTCAATAGCTGCTCGCGATGCCTGCCACGTTTGCCAGTGGCCTTGAACATCGTCCATCACGTATTGACCACCAATATCACCACTGCCAATTTCATGGTAATTTTCAGGGTAACGGATAAGGTCTGATGATTCGCCTCCACGTCGCAACCAACTTTCTTCAAACTGCTTTCTTGATTCGTCCATCGGTACTTACCCTCAGTTCAACTCACAAAACGCCACGCCACTTTTGCAACGACAACAGGCATAACACCGATAATCACCCACAGGAAAATGCTACCGAAAAGCACACCCACCAGGTCTTTACCTTCGCCTACCAACCGGACAAAACTTCCGACAACCACAATGAACGTCGACACCATCCACATAGCACCGAGAATCCTCAATGCAGAGAAAATTAACTCAACCACGATTTACTCTCCCCCAAATAAAAAGACCTGCGATTACCAGCAGGCCTGTTATTAGCTCAGTGATGTAGATGGTCATACGTCAGCCCCTTGTGCATATCGTCTGCCACGCGCAGCAGGTGCATTTGATGCTGTGCAAATCTGTCTGGCTTCATCCTGGTCACATGCAACAAAGTGTCCGTTACAGAACCGCTGGTAAACCGTACCAAGCGAGCCAAAACGGTTTTTCGTCACGATGATTTCAGCAAATGGCGCGGCGCTACTGTTCTCGTCATATACAGCTTCCCGATAGAGCATGATGATTGAGTCTGCGTCCTGCTCAATGCTTCCTGAATCACGCAAATCTGCGTTTGTCGGGCGTTTGTTTGGTCGCTTCTCAACATCGCGCGAAAGCTGACTCAGGGAGATAACCGGTGTTTTCAGGTCTTTCGCCATCGCCTTCAGGCTTCCGGAGATGTGAGCAATTGCGAGGTCGTTGCGGTCTGCTTTCGGCTTCTCAATCAGGCCAAGATAATCCGCCATGATGAGTGACAGGTTTGGATTTTCCTGTTTGTGCCGTTCTGCGATTGAGCGTATTTCTTCGACCGATAACCGCGAGGCATCGACTACCCATACATCCAAATCTGCAAGCTGACTCATGCCGTTAGCAACACGTTCCCAGCCCTCGTCATCCATCGATGCAGGATTTCGCAGTACGCTAACCGACATCCTCCCGGCGTTGGCAATGCTTCGCTCTGCAATCTGCAATGCGCTCATTTCCATTGAGAAAATCAATACCCCGCGCCGGACGTCAGAACCAGGAATAACGCGGCTTGCAACGCCTTCGGCAATCTTCAGCGCCAGTTCGGTTTTACCCATACCAGGACGAGCGGCGATAATCACCAGGTCTTCCGCGTTCATCCCTCCGGTGATAGCGTCAAGTTCTTCGATTCCGGTCTTCAGGGTATCTGACTCTTCTCCGTTCCTCAGACGCCTGTCAAGCGTGTCAGTGTAGTCGGTGATGATTTCCCCTAACCGTACCGGTTTAACCTCGTCACGGGGCTTTCTGATGGCTGAAAGACGCTTTACAAGTTCATCCATCGCCTGACTCGATGCGTCGATGGTTCCGCTCTGAATTGGTTCACGCATTTCATCCATGATTTCCAGCACCAGACGGCGGTGAAAGTTATCCGCGACCATTCCGGCATATCCCTTCAGGTTTGCGGCACTCGGGCAGTTTTTGCTGGTCATCAGGATTGACGTGAAATGCTCCTCTCCGCACGCCTCGGCAACCATCAGCGCGTCGATTAAATTTCTGTTTCGCGCCTGCTTGCGGATAACCTCGAAGGCTTTCCGGTAGAGCGGAATTGAAAACGCTTCCGGCTCAAGCGTTGCCAGAACGTCACTGGCAGTTGGTGTTAATCCACCAATCAGCAGGCCACCGATAACGCTCGCTTCGATATCCTGTCTCATGCAATCCCCCTGTCTGCAAACTTCCCTTCCCGTACTCCCGTTAACGAATCTTCCCTCAACAGGTAATCAAAATCAGCTGTCCAGCCCGTGTCGTTGTCTCCGAAGTAAAACGGCTTGGCCTGATGCACAAACGCCCTGACATACGCTCTGAAACCGTCCACGTTTGGCGTTTTCAGTTGCGGGATGATTTTCTTCAGGCGGCGTTTGCGTTTCTCGTTGACCGCAACAGCGTGTGGCAGTCTGTCACCTACTTCGGTGTTGTAGGCGTTCAGGAAGGATTCGTAGTCGATTCGTTCTGCCTTGCGACGTTCAGGTTTAACCTGCCCATCGCCTCCCCCATTGGGGGGTAGGGGGGTATTATTTATATTCTTGTTAATACCTTCTTGTTCATGATGTGCGGCTTCATGTGCGCTTTCATGTGCGCTTTCATGTGCGGCATGTGCGCTGAAAGCCGCGCCATTACTGGCTTCTCCATGTGCGGAATCATGTGCGGTTGTTTGTGCGGCTTCATGTGCGGGTAAATTGTCCATTTTTTGAGCATATTCATGGTAATTTGTGATGGTTATCACACGACCTTTTTGCTTCTCTCCATCAATGGAGATCATCCCCTCTTTCACAAAAACCTGAAGCATCCGCTCAACCTGATCACGGCTTGCTGGCTTGCCATGTCTGTCGCATAACTGAAGACCTAAATCAGCTGCTGTCACAACCAGTTGACCGGGTTGCAGATGCCATTCATGACCTTTGAAATTCGCTTTGTATGGCTTTCTGGCGGCATTCAGGAGAAGGTTTTCCCACAGGGTGCGAAGATAAACATCTTTCGCCCATGACTGTTTCAGAATGCTCCGGTACAACGGAATGTAACCAGTTTTCTGGTTCTCCATCCTGTTGCTCCTGCGCTCGTGTGCGGCGCTGAAATCGTAGATTTTTGCTGTATTGCTCATAACTACCTGCCTTGACGAAAGACCTTAAGAACATCGTTAAACTGACTTACGGATATGTCTTCTTTGAGCAGCTTTTCCAGAAATGCGTTTGGAATGAACGTATATCCATCCTCTTTCGGTAGAGACGGGAGCAACGCCCTCGCCTCAGCCTTCAGAAGCTCAGTTCTGGCAACTTTCACAAAAGAGATTTGAGTTCTTTCATCAATGGAACGAAGGAAGCGCAAACGCTTAGCTTCTTTGTGTGTATCAGGTGGATTAAAGCCTTTGTTTCGCATATAATTACCTCGTTGGATGTTGTTAAAATCCCATTTGTATTTGATCAGAACGCTCGGTTGCCGCCGGGCGTTTTTTATTGATGAGTCCATCAAGCGCATACTTAAAAGCCCTGCTAATCGGACTGATGTCTGATGCCATTCCGAAAGCACACAAGACCGAAGCAATAAATCTCCAGTCCGTTCTGCTTATCTTCGATTCATGACAGCCAATCATCTTTGCCAGACCGCGCTGGGTAAGCGTTGACAGGTTGATGAGTAAATCTGTTTCTGCGCGATCAATTTCTCGCTGTGTTGGCTTGCTGTAGCTTGCTTGTGCCATTTGTTAATTTACCTATATTGATATTGAGTTATAGCGGCACACCCAATGGATTTGCCGCTGATGTTTGCTCACCCGGTTAGAGGTGAAAGGCCAGAACTGTTAAAGAGCAATTTGCTTATGCCGCTTGGCGGTAAGCACTTTCTTGATACTTCAGGGCGCCAGCTGTAACGATTTCCAATCGATAGGCGTCTTTCTCTGGGATAACTTCTTTCCACTGAGAGACTGCTGCATCGCTAATGCCTAGTGCTTTAGCAACAGCACGCTGGGTTCCGAAGTGGTCAATAACATCTTTTTTGTACATAGACTCGCTCCGAAATTAAAGAACACTTAAATTATCCACCAAAGGAATCTTAAGTCAAGTTTATTTAAGATGTCTTAACTATGAATACACAACTGATGGGTGAGCGTATTCGCGCTCGCAGAAAAGAACTCAAGATTAGGCAGGCTGCCCTTGGCAAGATGGTTGGCGTGTCTAATGTTGCTATTTCCCAATGGGAGCGATCTGAAACTGAGCCCAATGGCGAAAACCTATTGGCCTTAGCCAAGGCTTTGCAGTGCTCCCCTGATTACCTGTTGAAAGGAGAGGATAGTCTTTCAAACATTGCCTATCACAGCAGGCATGATCCAAGAGGTTCGTATCCTCTAATTAGTTGGGTAAGCGCAGGATGTTGGATGGAAGCTGTAGAGCCATATCATAGGCGTGCAATAGATAACTGGTACGACACAACGGTAGATTGTTCTGAAGACTCTTTTTGGCTCGACGTTAAAGGCGATTCAATGACTGCCCCGGCAGGACTGAGTATTCCTGAGGGGATGATTATTCTCGTCGACCCAGAAGTCGAACCACGTAATGGAAAGCTGGTAGTCGCCAAACTTGAAGGAGAAAACGAGGCGACATTCAAAAAGTTAGTTATTGATGCCGGTAGAAAATTCCTGAAACCACTCAATCCACAATACCCAATGATTGAAATCAATGGGAACTGTAAAATCATTGGCGTTGTCGTTGATGCCAAGCTAGCAAACCTTCCTTAAGGGGCTTTCGCCCCTTTTTTATTTCCCGTTAAAAATCAAAGACAAACTAAATTCACGTCCATAAAATTAAGTTTTCTTCAAAAATGCACTTGACCAATAAATTAAGAAGTCTTAAATTTAAGCCATCAGCAGGACGCTGGAAGCCAAACGGAACAGATTGGCAGGCTCTTTAACATCGACGGACTCTCAACCTAACCGTTGAGACCAGAACTTGAGTGGTTTTGGGGATGGCGCGAATTGCAGCTGCAAGACAGCGATCGAGAAGATAAGCACCTCGACGCGTCATGCGCCAAAGCCACTTAAAGGAGACCATCATGGTAACCATTGTCTGGAAAGAATCCAAAGGTACGGCAAAAAGCCGCTACAAAGCTCGCAGAGCAGAACTTATTGCCGAGCGACGCAGTAATGAAGCACTGGCGCGAAAAATTGCGCTAAAGCTCTCTGGTTGCGTCAGAGCAGACAAAGCAGCATCACTAGGAAGCCTTTGCTGCAAGAAGGCAGATGAATGCAGTGGAAGTATTTGCCTGCCAAACGTAGCTATTTACGCGGCAGGCTACCGGAAATCAAAACAACTGACAGCGAGGTGACGATCCCCCGCCGTCGAGGAACTAAATTAGCTCATCAGCTTTACCAGCAAAGCGCATATAACACTCATGGAACCAGACGTCAGGTATAACAAATTTCTCTTTACCTGACGCGCTGTAAGTCACACCTGAGCGATGGAGAAGGCCTTTTCTCATAAGAGATAAAGCGACCGGATCGCCGTGCTTAAGTACGATTTTGTTATTTGCCATAACAGCAAATGCTAAAACCTCTTTTTCCTGAATACTCAGAGAATTGAACAGGCGCTCAGTCTCCACAATTACTTTAGCCTCATCTCTCTTACTGAGATATTTTTTATATCTGTCTGAAGATGCCAGAAATATAAACTCCATCACCCTGTTCAGAACATAACTGATACACAAAAGCATTGCGTAATACATCCAGTGATCTGGAAGTATTTCTGGGTTCCTTATATCTACCCACTCTTTAATTGATGCAGGGGTGATTATTATCAAGGCAATTAAAATAATAAGCATATGAATTAACTGTTGTAGCGTAAGACCACGCAGGAAGAAACGTAATAGTTCCTGCCACCAGTTACTCATCGGTGAATCTCCATCATTCTCTCTGTAGGGGGTGAATAGAGTTTATCCGATTTCTCGCTGTAGGGGTACACGAGAACCACCGAGCCTGATGTGGTTAAAAGACAGGCATACGAATAAACACTGCACTGTGTATTCATTCCAACGAGTGAATACACAGAGCAATGTCGCTCGTAACTAAACAGGAGCCGACTTGTTCTGATTATTGGAAATCTTCTTTGCCCTCCTATGTGAGGGCCTTTTTATATGCATACCAATAACGCTTCACTCGAGGCGTTTTCGTTATGCAATCAAATATAAGGAGTTACCCATGATGCACTTTCAGCTCGCGGGTAGCGGCGTCATGTCCGCTTTCTACCCGCACGAATCTGAATTATCACGCCGAGTTAAACAATTAATCAGAGCAGCAAAGAAACAACTGGAGGCGTTATGCGCAATGAAATAGCCATTAATCACCAGATGCTTCGTGCTGCACAAAACAAAGCAGTAATAGCCAGATTTATTGGTGATTCAAAAATGTGGCTTGAAGCAAATAAAGCGATGAAATCAGCTATCAATCTTCCGTGGTATCGCAGGAAATGAGTTTTACAGATAACTGGTCAGACGAAGAATTCATTCGTCAGATGAACAAAATGCTCAATCAGCACAAAGAACAGGAGAAAGATGATGATTCTGACTCTGAATGATAAGCGTGAAATATCGCAAATAATCGCAAGTTTTACTGATGAAGATTACGAACGAATCAACAGTGAAGTTGATCGCCTCTGCAAACGTTGCGACCCAATAAGCGAAATGCTTCGCTCATATAAACCAGATGAACACACTAAGGACGCTATCGACTGGCTGGAAGATGATGACTGTAACTATCAGGAAAAAGCCGCTGAATGGTTCTGGGATGCAATAACCGAAAGAGTTAAGGCTGAATATGCCTTCGCAATATTCAAACGCAGACATATTTATGGAGAAGCTGCATGAGCAATATCGTTGAATTCGTTAAACAGCAAGAGCAGTTATTCTGCGGAGCATTGACTGAACAGACGGTGACATGGGCTAAGGAAAGCCAGTTTGCAATTCAGTATTTCCAGAAAAACGATTACCTGGCTAAAACAGCACTGGCAAATCCAACCAGCGCACAGAACGCCATCATCAATGTTGCGGCGATCGGCATCACCTTAAACCCGGCCAGCAAACTGGCTTATCTGGTTCCTCGCGACGGCATGGTGTGCCTTGATATCAGTTACATGGGATTACTTCATCTTGCGCAATCGACAGGATCAATTAAGTGGGGGCAATGCAAACTGGTGTACTCAAACGACACCTATGAATCAAATGGCCTTGATTCAGCACCAACCCACAAATACAACGCATTTGGTGAGCGAGGCTCTATTGTTGGAGGTTATTGCACGGTTAAAACAGCAGATGGTGACTACCTGACTGAAGAAATGAGTCTGGCAGAAATTAAAGCTGTGGAAGCAACGAGCAAGGCAAAGAATGGACCGTGGAAAACATTCTGGGAAGAGATGGCACGTAAAACAATAGTTAAACGCGCCAGCAAATACTGGCCTAAAGCCCAGCGACTGGATAATGCCATTCACCTGCTTAACGAAGATGAAGGTATGCATCAGGAACCAGTTATGCCGCACAAATCAGAGGAAGATATCCGCGAAGATGAACGGAAACGCCAGCAGGAAATAATGGAAAAAGCACAACTTCTTTGTGATGAAATGGCTCATGCTGAAAACATGGATGATTTGAAGCGATATTTTGCAGAAGCATATCGCCTGACATCTGGAATGAAATTGCAGCAGAACGTACAAGCCATTTACGCAGAATGCAAAGCGAAACTGGAGGTTGCCAGTGAGCAAACTGTATGAAATTGCCAATGAATACGCAAAATTGATGGATTCAGATTTAGAACCAGAGATGATTGCTGACACAATAGAAGGCATGGAAGGAGAATTTACCGATAAAATAGAGCAACTTCTTTCCGTCATTAAAAATGAATCTGGTTATGCCGAACGCCTCAAGGAAGAGGCAAAGTCACTGAATGAGCGAGCCGCAGTAATTCAAAATAAGATTGACAGCATTATGGCGTATATAGCGTCATCGCTTGAAATGGTTGGCAAGAAAAAGATTCGAGCAGGTATTCACCAGGTAACAATCCGCAAACCGTCAGAAACTGTAGAAATCATCGACTCAAGCGCCCTTCCTTCTGAATACGTTGAGTTTGAAACGACAATTAAAGCCGACAAACTGGCAATCAAACACCAACTAAAAGCAGGAATAAATATCCCCGGCGCTCAACTCAAAGTTGGGAAACCTTCACTTCTTATCAAATAACGGTATCGCCTATGAAAAAGACTCCATGGGAGAAATGGGAAGTCGATTTCTTGCGCGAAGTGGCGGCGACAATGCCAGTTGAAGTTATCGCTGAAAAACTGGAAAGGACTGAAAAAGCAGTAATGGCGAAAGCAACAAGGATTGGCGCTGACATTGTTAGCCGACTTCGTGGAAGACGCTGGACAAGAGCCGAAGTATCACTTTTCGGTAAGTTCTCCGCAGAAGAAATAGCAATTGCAACCTGCCGCTCAATTTATTCAGTAAGGGCTATGCGATACAAGCTAAAAAAACTCGATGAAGAAAGAGCAGGCATACGAATAAATTAACAAAGAGGAATTTACCATGAGAGGACTTGCATACAATCCCGGCATTCTTCCGGCAGAAATGATTATTCGCCAACGCGTAAAGCCAATGCCATCGAGAGAGGAATTGCTTAAGAGAAATTCTTTTCCTTCAGTGAATAAAAACAAATATCTGAATGCGATGTGGCGCAAAGGAGGCAACCAGTGAGCAAGATTGACTATCAGGTACTGCGTGAGGCAGCAGTAGCAATTGAAACAGTAGCAACGCCTCAAAAATTGCTGGCATTTCGTATGAAAGTCACACCTCAGGTTGTGCTGGCACTGCTGGATGAACGGGAAAGAAACCAGCAATACATCAAACGCCGCGACCAGGAGAACGAGGATATTGCGCTAACGGTAGGGAAGCTGCGTGTTGAGCTGGAAGCCGCAGAGAACAACCTTATTGATAGTGAGTGCCATGTTGCTGAACTGGAAGAAGCGCTACGCGATAAGCAGGCGTTACTTGAAGCATCAGAGAAGCGCATAGCAGAACTGGAAGCCGAACTTGTAAGCCAGACTTACAAGTTGAACGAGCTGTCGGGCAACTCTCCGGTAACTCCGGATGGTTGGATAAGCTGTAGTGAGCGAATGCCGGATAGCAAAACAGCCGTTCTTGTTGCCAGGGAGTTTGACAGGAAAGGTGACTGGCGAATGAAATGGGCGACTTACATCCCTGGGCATCCTGACGCTAATGATGGGTGGATAATTCCTGGTGCGTCGTGGATACCATCACACTGGATGCCTCTACCAGAACCGCCTCGATTAAAGGAGCTATAATAGTGAACTATTATATCTATTTGTATTAAAAGAGTTTTTATAAAATAAATCTTCCAAAGCATGTAAAAACACTGTTAATCTTAACGTGTGTGAAACGTGAAGAGAGGTGTTGAAATGAGCATTCATGATTTGTGTGAAGATCAAGAGCAATGGGCTATGCAGACCCTTATGGGATCAGGAGTTCTTGCAAGGTGCAGAATCCATAACGATGTAATTTTAGACAGCGGAAATGATGCTTCTTCTGCTTATAAATTAGGAACTTACCTATATCAAAAAGATAATAGCTGCAACTTATTCAATACTCTTACTGAAGCCCGCGACGCAATAAAGGATGCATATGAATCGTATTGTGGGATTGATGATTGCCCACAATGCTCAAAATACATTGACGATTAATAATATGAACAAGTAACTATCCTCGCACTCGCGGGGATTTCTTTTATCTGAGCTCGCTACGGCGAGTTTTGTTTTATGGAGATGATAAATGCACTTCCGAGTCACAGGTGAATGGAATGGAGAGCCATTCAACAGAGTTATCGAAGCAGAGGACATCAATGACTGCTATAACCACTGGATGATATGGGCGCAGATAGCACATGCAGAAGTAACCAATATTCAAATTGAAGAACTGAAAGAACACCAAGCCGCCTGATGGCGGTTTTTTCTTGCGTGTAATTGCGGAGACTTTGCGATGTACTTAACACTTCAGGAGTGGAACGCACGCCAGCGGCGCCCAAGAAGCCTTGAAACAGTTCGTCGATGGGTACGCGAGTGCAGGATATTCCCTCCTCCGGTTAAGGATGGAAGAGAGTATCTGTTCCACGAATCAGCGGTAAAGGTTGACTTAAATCGACCAGTAACAGGTAGCCTTTTGAAGAGGATCAGAAATGGGAAGAAGGCGAAGTCATGAGCGCCGGGATTTACCCCCTAACCTTTATATAAGAAACAATGGATATTACTGCTACAGGGACCCAAGGACGGGTAAAGAGTTCGGATTAGGCAGAGACAGAAGGATAGCAGTTTCAGAGGCTATTCAGGCCAATATTGAGTTGCTATCCGAGAACAGGCGTGAGTCACTGATAGACAGAATTAAAGGCGCTGACGTAGTCACTCTTCATGCGTGGCTTGACCGATATGAAACAATCCTCAGCGAGAGGGGTATCAGGCCGAAAACTCTACTCGACTACGCCAGCAAAATCAGGGCAATCCGAAGAAAATTGCCGGACAAACCGCTCGCTGACATATCAACGAAAGAGGTGGCAACAATGCTAAACACCTACGTAGCAGAAGGTAAAGCGGCTTCCGCAAAATTAATCAGGTCAACCCTTGTTGACGTTTTTCGTGAGGCAATAGCCGAGGGGCATGTGGCAACGAATCCGGTAACAGCAACCCGCACAGCAAAGTCAGAAGTAAGGCGCTCAAGGCTGACAGCTAATGAGTATGTCGAGATATACCATGCAGCCGAACCTCTCCCAATCTGGCTAAGGCTGGCGATGGATTTGGCTGTCGTTACAGGGCAGAGAGTCGGCGATTTGTGCAGAATGAAATGGTCAGACATAAACGACAACCATCTTCACATTGAACAGAGTAAAACAGGGGCTAAGCTCGCCATTCCGCTAACGCTAACGATTGACGCGCTCAATATCTCATTGGCTGATACACTACAGAAATGCAGGGAGGCCAGCGGCAGTGAAACTATAATCGCATCAAAGCATCACGATCCGCTTTCCCCTAAAACAGTATCGAAGTATTTTACAAAGGCGAGAAATGCATCTGGACTCTCATTTGATGGAGACCCGCCAACATTCCATGAACTGCGTAGCCTGTCAGCGAGGCTATACCGGAACCAGATTGGCGATAAGTTTGCTCAACGTCTTCTCGGGCATAAATCAGATTCAATGGCGGCGCGGTATAGGGACAGCCGTGGACGGGAATGGGACAAAATTGAAATCGACAAATGATTTTATTTTGACTAATAATGACCTGCTTATATTAATTAATTGATAGTAAAAGAGATTTTAAATATACAACTTATTCACCTTAAGTGCACCGACCGTGAATTTAACCCTGACCCGAAGACTCTGGATGGGCTTTGCCCTGATGGCGCTGTTAACCCTGACCAGTACCCTGGTGGGATGGTACAACCTGCGCTTTATCAGCCAGGTGGAAAAAGACAACACTCAGGCATTGATTCCTACCATGAATATGGCGCGCCAGTTGAGCGAAGCCAGCGCCTGGGAACTTTTCGCCGCGCAGAACCTGACCAGTGCCGATAACGAAAAGATGTGGCAGGCGCAGGGGCGAATGCTCACCGCACAAAGCCTGAAGATTAATGCGTTGCTGCAAGCGTTACGGGAACAAGGTTTTGATACCACCGCTATTGAACAACAGGAGCAGGAGATCTCCCGTTCGTTACGTCAGCAAGGGGAACTGGTGGGGCAGCGTTTGCAACTGCGCCAGCAACAACAGCGACTCAGTCAGCAGATAGTCGCCGCCGCCGATGAGATCGCACGCCTGGCGCAAGGTCAGGCGAATAATGCGGCAACCTCCGCCGGAGCGACCCAGGCCGGGATTTACGATTTGATCGAACAACATCAGCGTCAGGCCGCAGAAAGTGCACTCGATCGGCTGATTGATATCGATCTTGAGTATGTTAACCAGATGAATGAACTGCGCCTTAGCGCCCTGCGGGTGCAGCAAATGGTGATGAATCTGGGGCTGGAACAGATCCAGAAAAATGCGCCAACGCTGGAAAAGCAGCTCAATAATGCGGTGAAAATTCTGCAACGTCGGCAAATACGCATTGAAGATCCGGGAGTTCGTGCTCAGGTTGCAACAACGTTAACTTCCGTTAGCCAATATAGCGATTTGCTGGCGCTGTATCAGCAGGACAGTGAAATCAGTCATCGCCTGCAAACTCTCACGCAAAATAACATCGCCCAGTTCGCGCAGTTTAGTAGCGAAGTCAGTCAACTGGTCGACACCATTGAGCTGCGTAATCAGCACGGTCTGGCGCATCTGGAAAAAGCCAGTGCACGCGGGCAGTACAGCCTGTTATTGCTGGGGATGGTTTCACTTTGCGCACTGATTCTGATCCTCTGGCGCGTGGTTTATCGCTCAGTCACGCGTCCACTTGCCGAACAAACGCAGGCGCTGCAACGCTTACTGGACGGTGATATCGACTCCCCTTTTCCGGAAACCGCTGGCGTGCGGGAGCTGGACACCATCGGGCGGCTGATGGATGCGTTTCGCAGCAGTGTTCATGCACTGAATCGCCACCGCGAACAGCTGGCGGCACAGGTCAAAGCGCGTACAGCTGAATTGCAGGAACTGGTGATAGAACACCGACAGGCACGGGCGGAAGCAGAAAAAGCCAGCCAGGCAAAATCGGCGTTTCTGGCGGCGATGAGCCATGAGATCCGCACACCGCTGTACGGTATTCTCGGCACCGCACAGCTGCTGGCAGATAACCCCGCACTTAACGCCCAGCGCGATGATTTGCGCGCAATTACTGACTCTGGTGAATCGTTGCTGACCATCCTCAACGATATTCTCGATTATTCGGCTATCGAAGCAGGCGGCAAGAATGTTTCGGTCAGCGATGAACCCTTTGAACCGCGCCCGCTGCTGGAAAGTACCCTGCAATTAATGAGCGGACGGGTGAAAGGTCGCCCGATTCACCTGGCAACAGCAATTGCCGACGATGTACCGACTGCGTTAATGGGCGATCCGCGGCGTATTCGTCAGGTCATTACCAACCTGTTGAGCAACGCTCTGCGTTTCACCGACGAAGGGCACATTATCCTGCGTAGTCGCACTGATGGCGAACAATGGCTGGTCGAAGTGGAAGACAGCGGCTGCGGTATTGATCCCACGAAACTGGCTGAAATCTTCCAGCCATTTGTTCAGGTTAGCGGCAAACGCGGCGGCACCGGGCTGGGGCTGACCATCAGTAGCCGTCTGGCCCAGGCGATGGGCGGCGAACTGAGCGCCACCAGCACGCCGGAAGTTGGAAGCTGTTTTTGTTTACGCTTGCCGTTACGTGTTGCCACTGCTCCCGTGCCAAAAACAGTCAATCAGGCGGTGCGTCTGGACGGTTTACGTTTGCTGTTAATTGAAGATAACCCGCTAACCCAACGAATTACCGTCGAGATGCTGAACACCAGTGGGGCGCAGGTCGTTGCGGTAGGAAATGCCGCACACGCGATAGAGACGTTGCAAAATAGCGAACCGTTTGCTGCCGCACTGGTGGATTTTGATCTGCCCGATATCGACGGCATTACGCTTGCCCGGCAACTGGCACAGCAATATCCGTCGCTGGTTTTGATTGGCTTTAGCGCTCATGTCATCGACGAAACGTTGCGCCAGCGTACCAGTTCATTATTTCGCGGGATTATCCCTAAACCGGTGCCGCGTGAAGTGCTCGGTCAGTTACTGGCGCACTATCTCCAACTGCAAGTCAATAACGATCAACCGCTGGATGTATCGCAACTCAATGAAGATGCTCAGTTGATGGGGACGGAGAAGATCCACGAATGGCTGATATTATTTAAACAACATGCCCTGCCGCTTCTCGATGAAATCGACATTGCCCGCGCCAGCCAGAACAGCGAAAAAATAAAGCGTGCCGCACATCAGCTAAAAAGCAGTTGCACGAGTCTGGGAATGCGTAGCGCCAGCCAGCTTTGCGCACAACTGGAGCAGCAGCCATTATCTGCCCCCCTTCCACACGAAGAAATTACACGCAGTGTTGCCGCTCTGAAAGCATGGTTAAATAAGAAAGACCTGAACGCGATTTGAATCAATATCAGCCAGTTAAGAACAACTAGAATAGTGGCATTTGGTATGCAACTTAACGGACTGGCAAAATCATGACAGAGAAAAGAAGAACCCGCTGGCAGCGGCGGCCAGGCACGACGGGCGGCAAATTACCGTGGAATGACTGGCGCAATGCCACGACCTGGCGTAAAGCGACGCAATTATTGCTGTTGGCAATTAATATTTATATTGCCATCACGTTCTGGTATTGGGTGCGCTATTACGAAACGACAGGTAGTACGACATTTGTCGCCAGGCCCGGGGGCATCGAAGGCTGGCTACCGATTGCCGGTCTGATGAATCTGAAATATAGCCTTGCAACAGGCCAGTTACCGTCCGTCCACGCCGCCGCGATGCTGTTATTGGTCGCTTTTATCGTCATCAGTCTATTACTAAAAAAGGCCTTTTGTTCATGGTTATGCCCGGTTGGTACGCTTTCTGAATTAATCGGCGATCTCGGTAACAAACTGTTTGGTCGGCAATGTGTCCTTCCCCGCTGGCTGGATATTCCTCTGCGCGGCGTGAAGTATTTGCTGTTGAGTTTTTTTCTCTATATTGCGTTATTGATGCCCGCTCAGGCGATTCACTATTTTATGTTGTCGCCCTACAGCGTGGTGATGGACGTTAAAATGCTCGATTTCTTTCGTCATATGGGGACCGCGACATTAATCAGCGTGACCGTTTTGCTGATTGCCAGCCTGTTTATTCGCCATGCCTGGTGTCGTTATCTTTGCCCATATGGCGCGCTGATGGGCGTGGTTTCGCTATTATCGCCGTTTAAGATTCGTCGCAATGCCGAAAGTTGTATCGACTGTGGCAAATGCGCAAAAAATTGCCCATCACGGATCCCGGTCGATAAATTAATTCAGGTACGAAGCGTGGAATGTACCGGTTGTATGAGTTGCGTAGAGTCATGTCCGGTAGCCTCAACATTGACCTTTTCACTGCAAAAACCTGCAGCAAATAAAAAAGCCTTTGCGTTGTCTGGCTGGTTAATGACGCTACTGGTTCTGGGGATTATGTTTGCGGTGATTGGTTACGCAATGTATGCGGGAGTATGGCAAAGCCCGGTGCCGGAGGAATTGTACCGACGCTTAATTCCGCAAGCGCCAATGATTGGGCACTAAATTAGCAACAAGCGGAACATCACCTCGCACGGGGTGATGTTCACAAAATCACATTATTTTGATTTTGACATCATAACTTTCAAGCCCGGTCATTTTTTCTCGTGCGGTGAAGCGAATTTCAGAGACTTCTTTCCCTGTATTCTTGTTCAGCTCGGCGATTTTTTGCGCGATAAAGTCAGCGATTTCCGTTTCGGCTTGTTTTTTTAACTCTTCAATATTCACTGTTAACCTCTTCTGGTCTTAAAAGACAGCAACACGCCAGTAAGGTGTTGGTTCCCGGTACCCTGGTCAGGTAAGAAATGTTATAAGCCATCTCCCCGAAAGATTCAATAATCAACAGGTTATCGCTTACTATACATACAGCGTTGAAGAAAAATAAGGCAGATATAAAAAAGGCTCCACGAGGGAGCCTGATATTATTTTGTGAAATCCAGCGGCGCATGGTCAGTGCGTATTTGCAGCGCGACGTTATCAAAGGTGATCATCGTCGATTTACAAAAAATACACTTTGCCCCTAAAGGATTTCGCTCCGTCACATCAAATGCCGATGTGCGGTACTGTGAACCATGACAACATGGACAGCGGAAATGGAGATGTTGAGTAATAACGGCAACCTTAGAGCGTAACAACGTTCGCTGCCGCAGGGCCACGTTGCCCCTGCTCAATAGAAAATTCAACTTTCTGATTTTCGTTCAGCGTGCGGAATTCATTGCTCTGGATGGCGGTGAAATGGACGAAAACGTCTTTGCTGCCATCATCAGGAGTGATAAAGCCAAAACCTTTATCTGCGTTAAACCATTTTACTAAACCAGTAATTTTATTAGACATATTTTACTTCCTTCATTTTGGGTTTTTTTTTTTTTTTTTTTTTTTTTTTTTTTTTTTTTT